>Ga0214164_1000018_pt1 | contig 130632 bp, 116 predicted proteins | sample TroBogepilimnion_13_FD_153003 | JGI IMG/M metagenome (GOLD analysis project Ga0214164, IMG submission 153003) | Freshwater microbial communities from Trout Bog Lake, WI - Practice 03JUN2009 epilimnion v4 | ecosystem: Environmental > Aquatic > Freshwater > Lake > Epilimnion/Euphotic zone ... | reverse complement strand
TGCCGGCCCCGGCGGCGCAGTTGTTGCGCCATTTCATACGCAATCCATCCGCCCATGGAGTAGCCGGCAAGGTAGAACGCCCCGGCGGGTTGGAAGGCCAGCAGTTCTTCGACATAGTGGGCCGCCATTTCTTCAACGGTCACATGACGGTTCGCGCGCCCGTCCAGTCCCACCGCCTGAATTCCATAACAGGGCTGGTCGGCGGGCAAACGGCGCACCAGCTCCAAATAGCGATACACTTCACCGCGCACTCCATGCACAAAAAACAACGGCGGACGGGAGCCATCCGTTTTCAGTGGCACGAGCGAACTCCAGGCCGGCGACCAATCCTTTTCACTGAGCCGGCGGGCGAGCGATTCGATGGTCGGCGATTGAAACAGCGTGGCCATGGGCAGTTCCACGCCCGTCATTTTTTCAACCGCGCAGGCCAGTTGAACCGCCAGCAGGGAATCTCCGCCCAGATGAAAGAAATTTTCCCGGATGCCGATTTGTTCCCGGCGCAGAAGTGTTTTCCAAAGGTCGGCGAGCTTCCGTTCCAGCTCGTTGCGGGGCGGCTCGAAGCCGCCGTCGCCGGTCATTTCCCTGGCCGGCAATTCATTCAGGGATTTTCTGTCCACCTTTCCGTTCGCGTTCAGAGGCAGCGCGGGAAGTTGTAAAAAACGGCCGGGCACCATGTAGTCCGGCAATTTATTTTTCAGCCACGAACGCAACATTTCGGCCGTGATGTCAGCGGATTCGCGCCCGACCACAAAGGCCGTCAACAGCTTGTTGCCCTCGTCCAAGTGTTGGGTGGTCACTGCACAGGCCGCCACTTGCGGGTGCGTTCCCAAAGCGGATTCCACCTCGCCCAATTCGATGCGGAAGCCGCGAATTTTCACCTGACTGTCGCGCCTCCCCAAAAAATCAAGGTTGCCGTCCGGCCGCCAGCGCGCCATGTCTCCGGTCCGATAGAGGCGGGCGTCCGCCTCAAAAGGGCTGGGGATGAATTTTTCCGCCGTCAGCTCCGGACGGTTCAAGTAGCCCAGCGCCAGCCCGTCGCCGCCAACATACAACTCGCCCTCTGCGCCAACCGGAACCGGATTGAGCTGCGAATCCAGAACGTAAACCCGGGTGTTGGCAACGGGCCGGCCGATTGGCACGCCCGCAGCCAGCCCGGCCTCATCGGTGGCGGTGTAGCCGGAGGTGAAAGTGGTGTTCTCGGTCGGGCCATACATGTTGTTGATCCGGCAACCTTTCAGCGCTTGCCGGGCGCGGATGAAATGTTTCGGCAACATGACATCGCCACCGGTCAACAGTTGTCGCAACGGCCTCAAGTCATCCAACCGCTCCTCCACCATCAAATGAAACAATCCCGTCGTCAGCCATAACGTGGTCACACCGTGCCGCCGGATGGCCTCGCCAATTTCAGCGAGCGAGCAAGGCCCCGGCGGCATGATGACCAGGCGTCCGCCGTTGAGCAGCGCGCCCCAGATTTCAAACGTGGACGCATCGAACGACAGCGGAGCCATGTGCAGCAAAGTTTCGTCCGCCGTGAGCGAGGCGTAATCCGCCCCTTTCACCAGCCGCACCACGCCGCGATGCGGCACCAAAACGCCCTTGGGCTGCCCGGTCGAACCCGATGTGTAGCTCACATAGGCCGGCATTTCGGCGCGGTGGGAAAATTCTTCCGGCGCTTTGCTTTCCGGCGTGACCGCCAGCAAATCCTCAATCGCCACCACGACCGCGCGGTTTGACGGCGTTTTGCCAATGAGATTGGCAAGGCGCTGAACCGAATCTTTGCGGGCAACCATGATTTCCACGCGGGCGTCCGCCAGCAGCCATCGCAGCCGCTCTTCAGGCAGACTTTCTTCCAACGAGCAATAAGCGCCGCCGGCCTTGAGGATGCCCAGCAACGCCACCGCCATTTCCAACGAGCGTTCCACGAAAAGTCCGAGGATGATGCCGGGCCGCACACCGAGCTGTTGCAGATGACCGGCCACCTGGTCCGCCCGCCGGTTCAGTTCCTGATAGGTCAGCCGGCTTTTTTCAAACACCACCGCCGTCGCGTCCGGCGTCTGCGCGGCCTGCTCCGCAAACAATTGATGGATGCACTTGTCGCGCGGATACGGCCGTCGGGTCTGGTTCCATGCCACCAGAATTTTCTGCCGTTCGCCTTCGCTCAACAACTCCGGCAAGCCCGTTTCCATGCTGGCGGCTTCCGACGTTTTCTTCCGGGGGGACAAATTTAATGCCGCCATCAGCCGTTGCGTGGCGTTTGCATCCGGTTGGGCGTGGAACAAATGACGAATCCGCCGCCGCTGTTCCCGGTGCGAATCTTCGCCGCGCAAAGCCGCCGCCAGTTGCGCGAATAATTCCCCGGCACTTGTGGCCAGCGGGCCGGCAAAATAATCTTCCACCGGTTCGATGGAAAATCCCCGGCTGGCGCGGTATTCCGACAAATCGGCAATCAGGTGGATCACCGGCCGGTCCAGCACCAGATAATCCACCACCACGCTCGACATGTCCGTGACGAGCAGGTCGCATTGCCCCAGCAGCGCATACAGGGACGTGACATGGCTTCGCAACCACGCATCGTCAATGATCAACAGGTTGCTCAACTGGCGGTTCGCCGCCCGGCCGGCCATCGGATGCGGTTTGACGATGGCAAATCCCTGCCGCTGCCGCAAAAATTCGTTTAATTCCTCGGGCGAAATCCCCTCCATCCCGAACACATTTCCCGAATCGACGCCGTCCGACCGGATTTCTCCCGTGACGCTTTTACGGTAGGTGGGCAGCCAGCCGATGATTTTTTTGCCCGCGACCGCCGCCGTCAATCCGAGGCGTTCCCAAAAACCGTTCCCCGCCGCGAGGAGCCGGTCGTTCCGGGGCAGGCCGGTCACCAATGTATTTTCAAATGGCCGCAACGATGCGTTGACAATCCCCGCCCAGAAATCGGAGGTGGCCAGCGCATATTTCGATTCGTAACCGCGATTCCCCTCCAGCATCCACCCGATTTTTTTGATGGGCATCCCATGCCACACGTTCACCGACACCACATTGGGCGGAAAACGGAACATGAAGGAACGGTGCGTGAAAAATACATATCTGGCTTGGAGAAAATACCAGGCTCCCCGCAGGCTGTTCTTGCGAACCACAATCGTCTTTTTGCCCAGCTCAAAGCCGGCGTGTTCCGGCACTCCGGTCACCAGCAAGACCACCTTGCTGACGATGGTCTGCTCAAGCCCCGCCTGCAACGCCAGGGTGTTGTCTTCAAAATCCGGCCAGCCATAGACCACGGCCAGGTTCCGTTTGGGAATCACCCGGTAGATGAAATACACCAGATGCCGGACGGACTCTTTAACGAGAGCGGACATTGGCTTGCGGTTCAAAACATTTCGGCTTTGATTTGCGTGGAGGAGATGCTGGGGGTTCTCGGTAGATAAACCACTTCACACAGATCTTTCAAATGGTCGAACTTGCCCGCCCAGTCATCCCCCATGACGAAAATATCAATCCGATGGTTAATTATGTCGGCGGCTTTTTGCTCCCAGTTGTCCTCAATGATCACCTGGTCCACATGCCGGATGGATTCCATGATCATCCGCCGGTCGGCGAACGGATAATAGGCGTTCTTTTGTTTGACCACATTGAAGTGGTCGCTGGACAGGCCCACGATCAGATAGTCGCCCAGCGCCTTTGCCCGGCGCAGCAGGTTGATATGACCCCGGTGCAAAATGTCAAACGTGCCATAGGTGATGATTCGTTTCCTCATATTCATCTCAATTAAAAACGCCCGATTTTTCAAACGCTGCAAGCCATGAATGAACCCGGGAGCCAGAGAACCGCAAGACCGGCTGCATAACTTCTCTTGAAAAAAAAGTTCACAGGATTTCAGGCTTCAATGACCAAACGGCCCACAGATCTGCCAGACTTGTCTGAAGCCAAAATAGCGGCAGCAACCCGCCGCTGTCATTCAAAAAACGGATTGTGTTCTTTTTCCTCCGCGACGGTCGTCAGCGGGCCGTGGCCGGGGCACAGCAACGTGTCAGCCGGCAGCGTTAAAATCTGTTCGCAGATTTTTTGCTTCGCCAGTTTCCACGCGCCGTTGCCGTTGCCCATCGAGCCGGCAAAAATCGCGTCGCCCACGATGGCGATGTGCGGCGCATCGTCCGGCCAGTTGCCGATGAGATACGTCACGCCGTCGTCCGCGTGGCCGGGCGTCGCGCGATGCGCCACACGCAAACCGCCGAGCGAAATGATTTCGTCCGGCTGATTGCGCCGGCTCGCGGGCGCATTTTGGGAGCCGCTGTGCAGCCGCGCTTGCGGCCACGCGGCGCGGATTTGCGGCAGCGCTTCGACGTGATCCCAATGCGAGTGCGTGATGAAAATATGTTCGAGCTGCAGCCGCTCGGCGGCAAGGCAATCGAGAATCGGCGTCGCGTCCAAGCCGGTGTCGAACAGCGCCGCCGCGCGCGTAGCTTCGTCCCAGACGAGAAAACAATTCACGGTGAAATCATCATCTTTTGTAGTGATGGCGCGGAGTTTCTGCCAGCGGGATATATCTGTTTTTGCGGGCAGCCACCCATTCGCGATGGCTGTAAGTTTGGCGGAATTCAGGCCAAGTAATTTTCCGAGCGCGAGTAAATTTATTTTCTGCGCGGACTTGCCGGTTTCGCCGAACGTCAAAAATTCGCTTTCGGAAATTTCCGCAGCCGCGGCGGCGACGGTTTTGGAAATGCCGTTCATCGCACAGGCTTTGCGGATGATGTCGCCGAGGTGATCTTCGAGTTGCACGCGAAAACGGTAATGAAAATTCCCCCGACCGCAAGCGTGCGGCTTGTCGCGCGACGCGGCGCGTGGTAAAACAGAGTCGTGTTCGGCATCAAATCCACCAAACCACGTGAGCGGGAACGCTTTTACCTGCTGCCCGGTCAGGGCGGCAGTAACTTCTACCGCAAGCAGAAGCGCATCATGCGCTGGACTATTTTTGCATCGGTGATTTTCGGGCTGATTGTGGCAGGGTTGATGTGGTGGCAGGCACATCCGCATTTGTGAGCGGCGCTTGACCGCGCGAACGGGGTTGTTACCATTGAAAAAATTGATGAAGCCGTTTTATTTCATTCTGGGATTGCTGGGGGTCGCCGCCATTTCTGTCGGCGCGCAACCGGCAGTGGTTGACGGCATCAAGGGCGTGGTCAGTGCGCGCGTCGTCACGTTTTCGGAAGTGGAAGATTATTCCCGCCCCGCCGCCGACGCACTTCGCCGCCAGTATTCCGCCGATCCGGATTTATTCCAACAGAAGCTCAATGACACGCTCAACGACAGTTTGGAGCAACTCATCGAACGCGCGTTGATCCTCAAAAGTTTCGACACGGAAGGTTACAAGCTGCCGGATTCCGTGGTGACGGAACTCGTGCAGGAACGCATTCGCGACCGTTTCGGCGATCGCGTGACGTTCATGAAAACGCTGCAGGCGCAGGGTTTGACGGTGGAACAATTCCGCAAACAGGTGCGCGAGCAATACATCGAATCCGCCTTGCGCAATCAGAATGTGCAGAAGGAAGTTTTCATTTCGCCCTACAAGATTGAAAATTATTATAAGGCGAACCAAGACGAATTCCGCGTGGAAGATCAAATCAAGTTGCGGATGATTGTCCTCACCAAAGCCTCGCCGGACGATATGAACGCGCTCAAGCTCGCCCGTGAAATTCAATCCAAAATCAAAGACGGCACGCCGTTCAGCGAGATGGCCACGATTTATTCACAAGGCTCGCAGCAACATCAAGGCGGCGATTGGGGTTGGGTGCAACGCTCCGTGCTCCGCAAGGAACTTGCCGATGTCGCTTTCGCTTTGACGCCTGGAACCGTTAGTGATTTGGTGGACACACCTGACGCCTGCTACCTCATGCTCGTCGAAGATAAACACAGCAGCCACGTCCGCCCGCTCATTGAAGTTGCCGCTGAAATCGAAAAAACGCTTCGCCTTAAACAACAGGCCAAGCTGCAAAAAGATTGGATTGAAGGTCTCAAGAAGAAAACCTTCATCCGCTACTTCTGAAAAATCGCCGTGGTCGGCGGCATGATGAAAAACTGGATTGGCATTTCTCTCGGTGACGCCACCGGCGTCGGCCCCGAAGTCGCCCTCAAAGCCATCGCCGCCGAAGCCGCCGTTGACGACACCAAATACCTTTTGATCGGCGATGAAAATTACACCTTTAATTTGGCCCGCCGCCTTCAGCTCAACCTGCCGCTGAAGAAATTTTCTGATTACAGCGATACTGGAAAAGTTTTCACCGTAAATCCGCTCGCAATTCCGTTGCCGGAAAATCTGCCCGCCGGTGCGCTGCTGGCCGCGCACGCCGCCATGGCTGCGCTGCACGACGGCGGCCAGCGTTGTTTGCGCGGCGAACTCGACGCGCTCGTCACCGCGCCCGTAAATAAAAAATCCATCGTGGATGCCGGCCACAAGTTTATCGGCCAGACGGAATTTCTTTCCGAACTCGCCAGCGCGAAACGCACCGCGATGATGTTGCTTGGCACGGATGAACGCGGGCGCTGGCTCCGCGTCGCGCTCGCCACCGTCCATATTTCCATCAAATCCGTTTCTGAAAAACTGACGGCGGAAAAAGTTTTTCTAGCTGTCGAACTCGCCGCGCAAGCGTGCCGCGACCTCGGTTTGCCGCGCGCGAAAATTGCCGTTTGCGGCCTGAATCCGCACGCGGGCGAAGGCGGCGAATTTGGCGACGAGGAAATAAAAATCATTTCACCGATGATTCAGGCGATGCAAAAACGCGGTTTCGATGTCACCGGCCCGTTGAGCGGCGACACGGTTTTTCACTATGCGTTGCAAGGGGATTTTGATGCCGTCGTCGCGATGTATCACGACCAAGGACTCGCGCCGCTGAAAGCCGTCGCGTTCGACACCGGCGTGAACTGGACGCTTGGGTTGCCGTTCATTCGCACCTCGCCCGACCACGGCACGGCTTACGACATCGCGGGAAAAGGAATCGCCAATCCGGGAAGCATGATTGCGGCGATTCGGCTGGCGAAACAATTGGCGAAAAATAAAACCTAGCCGAGCAACTCGCGCACTTTCGCGCCGATGTCGCCTTGCTTCACAAGCGATTCGCCAACGAGAATCGCACCCGCGCCGCACTTTTGGACGCGCGCCACATCAGCATTTGTGTGAATGCCACTTTCCGCGACCAGCAGCGAACCGCTCTGGATGATTTTAGGCGCGAGATTTTCCGTTGTCGCTAAATCGACTTTAAAAGTTTTCAGGTTGCGATTATTCACGCCCAGCAACACCGGAGAAATTTTCAGCGCGCGATCCAATTCTTCTTCGTCATGGACTTCCACTAAAACGGCGAGTCCGGCTTCAACCGCGAGCGAATGGAATTTTGCCAGTTGCTCGTCGCTCAAAATGGCGACGATGAGCAGGATGGCGTCTGCGCCCCATTCGATGGCTTCGAGAATCTGGCGCTCATCAATGATGAAATCCTTGCGCAACAACGGCAATTTCACGGTGGCGCGGATTTCGCGGAGATAATCCAGTGAGCCTTGAAAAAATTGCTCGTCGGTCAAAACGGAAAGGCAACTCGCGCCCGCGGCTTCGTATTCCTTGGCGATGCGAACCGGATCGAAGTTGGGACAAATCACACCCATCGAAGGCGAGGCCTTCTTCACTTCCGCAATCAAGCCGATGCTGCCTACACGCGGACTTTTCAACGCGGCAACAAAATCACGCCGCTCACCGTGCTCCAACATCGCATCGCGCAAATCACCGGCGGCGATGAGGCGCGCGGGAAGCTTCGCGACTTCGCGTTTTTTTTGTTCAACGATAGTTTCTAGAATATTTGCCACAGAGTCACAGAGAACACAGAGTTAAAGCACCAATCGCTTGATGCCATCTTTGAGCAGACGCGAGTTGAAATTCAACAGCAATCCGCGTTTCAGTCCGGTAATTTTTAGATACGTCAACAATTGCGCTTCAAAAATTGGGTCGAATCGATCCACGCTTTTGATTTCCAAAACCACCAAATTTTCCACGACTAAATCCAGACGGTAATCGCCAACAGGTTGGTTTTTGTAGGTAACTGAAGCGACTAACTGCCGCTGAAATTTTAGACCGGCCAACTGGAGTTCAACGCATAATGCAGACTCGTAAGTTTGTTCCAATAAACCCGGCCCGAGTGTTCGATGAACTTCAATCGCACAACCGATAATCTTTTCGGTCAGCGGGTCGCGTTCTTCTGGAAATTCTAGACTCATCTCTGTGCGCTCTGTGTCTCTGTGGCAAAATTACTCTTCGTCATCCTTCACGCCCTGCATGCGCTTGAGCGGGCAGCCGGCGCGGAGCCAGGCGTTCACGAACGGATCAAGGGCGCCGTCCATCACGGCTTGCACGTCGCTGGATTGTTCGCCGGTGCGCAAATCTTTCACCATGCGATACGGCTGGAAAACGTAACTGCGAATCTGGTTGCCCCACGAGATGCTGCCTTTGTCGCCGTAGAAACGTTCCATCTCGCCTTTCGCCTGATCCAGCTTCAACGCATAAAGTTTGGAAACCAGCATCGCCATCGCAGTGGCTTCGTTCTGCACCTGACTACGCTGCGCCTGCGACGCGGCGACGAGACCGGTGGGAATGTGCGTGAGTCGGACGGCGGTTTCAACTTTGTTCACGTTCTGTCCGCCTTTGCCGCCGGAACGATACGTGTCGCGGCGGATTTCGGTTTTCGGAATGACGATGTCCGTCTCGACGAGGTCGCTCAATTCCGCAACGGTGTCCACGCTGGAAAAACTCGTGTGGCGACGCTTGTTGGAATCGAACGGCGATATGCGCACGAGCCGATGCACGCCACGTTCCGCTTTGCAAAAACCGTAGGCGTTTTCGCCCTCGACGCGGAAGGTGATGGTCTTCAATCCGGCGGTGTCGCCTTGCAGCGCGTCGGTGACTTCCCATTTCCAGCCGCGCAGATCGAACCAGCGGCTATACATGCGCGAGAGCATTTCCGCCCAATCCTGCGATTCCGTTCCGCCGGCGCCGGAGTTGATGGTGAAGATGCAATTGCACTTGTCATGCGGCCCGCTCAAAAAAGTTTTCAGCTCGAACGTGTCGAGGTCGGTGAAAAGTTTTTTGACGTCCGCCTCCATCTCTTTTTCGAGCTTGAGCTGCATTGCTTCCGGCTCGGCGGCGGCGAGTTCGAGCATGACTTGCAAATCCTCGACTTGCTTTCCGAAGCGCGTGAGTGGCTCGATTTTATTACGGATGTCGTTGGTCTCGTTGATGACTTTTTGCGCGGCTTCCTGATTGTTCCAGAAAGTTTCGCCGGTCATCTGCGATTCGAGTTCCGCAAACCGTTGGTTCAATTTGGCGACGTCAAAGAAACCTCCGCAGGTGGGTGACCTTATCGGCGGCGACGGAAATTTGCGGGCGAACGATGTCGAACATGCCGGTAGAATAAAGAATTTCGGCGCCGGAATCCAGCAGGGGTTTTTAGTCGCGGAACATAGAGGGAAAATTCTTCAGCTCTGTGTTCTCTGTGCCTCTGTGGCTGAATCTCATCCTGCCGCTTGGCGTAGGTTTCACCGCGAACTTTTTCCGCCAAGTTGAATCGTCAGACCTTCGCGCGCGGCTTCTACTCTTAATTTTCCGTTGTGCTTTTTCACCAGCGCGCGGGCGTGTTTGAGGAAGGCGTCAATTTTCCGGTCGTCATGGTCGGGATCGTGATGGAAGAGGACGAGTTTTTTCACGCCGGCCTTGAGCGCGAGCGCTACGGAATCATCCACGCAGCCGTGACCCCAGCCGGTGTGTTTTTTGTATTCTGCGCGGTCGTATTGCGAATCGAGAATCAACACGTCGGCGTCGCGCACAAAATCAAGCATATCGCGGTCGTCGCCACCGATGCGCGGTTCAGTGTCGGGGAAAAAACAGACAACGCCATCTGGCGCAAATAGCCGATAACCGACGGTCACGCCAGGATGGTTCGCGCGGTGGGCGCTGACGAGAACATTGCCAATGCTGAAATTAAAATCTTTCAGCTCCTCAATTTCGATATTGCTGGGCAGGCGCGAAAATGGGACCGGGAAATAGGTGCTTTCCATCTGGCCAGTGATCGCGGCGACGAGACTTTTGCGCGCACCTTCGCTGCCGAGAATGTGCAGGCGGCAGCGCGATTCGTATATCGGCGCGAAGAACGGCAGGCCTTGAATGTGATCCCAATGCGTGTGCGACAGGAGCAACGAAAGATTTAATTGGCCGCGCTTAAATTCATTCAGCAACGCGAGGCCGAGTTTTCGCAAACCGGTGCCGGCGTCGAGGATGATGACATCGCGACCGTGCCGGACTTCGACGCAAGTGGTGTTGCCGCCGTAACGCACGGTGTCCGCGCCGGGCGAAGGTATCGAACCGCGAACGCCCCAAAACTTGATGTGCGTGGCCGCTTTAATGAATTCACTCTAACGCAGACGCGGGAAAAGACAAATTTGAAAATTGACGGGCGGGGAAAACTGGTTGGCCGAGCCGTAGCTTTTGGCGGAGTTGGTATTTGCCCGCCTACGTTTTACTTTGGCGCGGCAGCCTCGCTTTTCACTTTGTTCAAAGCGAAGGCTGGTGGGTTGGGAGAGACTCGAACTCTCGACCAATGCCTTAAAAGGGCACTGCTCTACCGACTGAGCTACCAACCCAACAGGGCGGAGGAAAATAGATGAAAATCGTCCAAACGCAAGATTTTTCCCCGCTGTAATTGGGTTGGCAGAAATCCCGCCGCTGTTTAATCTGCGCCATGCGGTTGCACGACCGATATCTCTTTCGCGAACTCCTCACGCCGCTGGCTTACTGCCTCGGCGGTTTTCTCGTTTTCTGGATCGCCTATTTTTTCTTCAGCGAAATTGACACGATGCAGGAACACCAACTCGGTCTGCTCGACTGCGTGGAATATGCCGCCGCGATGATGCCTGGATTTTTGATTCTCGTGCTACCCATCGCCCTACTACTCTCGCTACTTTACGCCCTCACCCAACATTCACGCCATCACGAACTCACGGCGCTCCGTGCCGCCGGCGTCAGTTTGTGGCGGCTGTGCGCGCCGTATTTTTTCGTCGGCATCGCCGCTGGCGGAATTTATTTTGCGATGAACGAAATCGTCGTGCCGCGCTGCGCGAATTGGACGGAAGAAATTCTCTCTCGCCACGTTCAACTGGAAAATAATCCGAAAGCCAAAACGCATTTCACCAAAATCGGTTTTCGCACCACACACGCAAATCGCATCTGGCAGATTGGCGATTACGATGCCGTCACGCGCATCATGCTCAATCCAAACGTCACCTGGATGACCGCCGATGGTTCGTGGCACGCGCTCAACGCTGCGCGCGCTGGCCGCACGAACAATGTCTGGATTTTCACCGACGTAAAAATGTTCATGCAATCGCCGCACGGCTCGCTCGTGCCAGCGGGTGCGACCAATCTTATCGCCATGCCGGAGTTTGACGAAACGCCAAAACAGATTTTGAGCAACATCAAGATGAGCGATTCGCAGACCGTGCGCGGTTCACGCAGCGCGGATATTCCGCTGAAAGATTTGCGCGAGTATCTCAAGCTGCATCCCGATTTGCCGCGCGACGATGCGAATGCGCTCCGCACCAAATATTACGGACGGCTTGCCGCGCCGTGGACGTGCCTCGTCGTCGTGTTCATCGCGATCCCGTTCGGCGCGCAATCGGGCCGGCGCAATTTATTTTTCGGCGTGGCGGGCAGTATCTTCATCTGCTTCGCGTATTTTGTGCTGCAACAAGTCAGCCTCGCCTTCGGTATGAACGGCATTTTACCCGCGTGGCTTGCGGCGTGGCTGCCCAATCTGTTTTTTGCAACGACGGGAACCATTTTAATCCTGCGCACGCGCTAAATTTATCAAGTGAGCGAGCAACTGGAAAAACTGAAATCAAGCCACGAGCGGTTGCGCTTGTTGTATCAGGTCGGCAGCGTCATCCACTCGACGCTCGATTCGCAGGAAGCGCTGCAACTCATCGTCAGCGAGGCGGTGCGGGTGATGCGAGCGTCGAGCGGTTCGCTGGTGCTCATTAATCCCACGTCGGGCTTTCTGGAAATTCACGCGGCGCAAAATCTTTCCTCGGCGGCGCGCAAATTAAAACTACGCGTTGGCGAAGGCGTCACCGGCTGGGTCGCGCAATCCGGCAAACCCGCGCGCGTCGGCGATGTGACGCTGGACAAACGCTACGTCAGCGTCCGCCGCGATGTGCGTTCAGAACTCGCCGTGCCGCTCGAAGTTCAGGGCGAAGTGCGCGGCGTCATCAACGTGGATTCCGAACGCGTGGATGCGTTCTCTGAAGATGATCAGGAGCTGTTGCAGGAATTGGCGATTCAAGCGGCGAAGGTGATTCACAACACCTGGCTTTACGAACAACTGCGTTTGAAAGTCATGTTGTTTGAGTCGCTTTCCAGCGTGAGCCGCACCATCAATTCCACTTTGAATCTGGATGAAGCCTTGCGCGCCATCACGAAGGAAGCCTGCGAACTCATGCGCGCGCGGATGTGTTCGCTCATGTTGCTCGACGAGTCAGGCGAGTGGCTTGACCTGCGCGCGAGCTTCGGTGCGGGCGACGCTTACATCCGCAAGCCACGTTTGAGTGCGGACGAAAGTCTGATTGGCGTTGTCGTGCGACGCAAAAAACCGCTGCAGGTCGCCAATGTGCAGACGGACACGCGTTACCAAAATGTCGAACTCGCGCGCCGCGAAAATCTGGTTTCGCTCCTGAGCGTGCCGCTGATTTTTGCCGGCGAATGCATCGGTGCATTGAGCGTTTACACGGCGCGGCCGTATAGTTTTTCCAACGAAGAAATAAAAATTCTTTCCGCGCTCGCCGAACTTTCCGCCATCGCGATTGAAAAAGCGCGGCTTTATGAACGCGTCGTGGACGTGGAAGAACAGTTGCGCCAGAACGAAAAACTTTCCGCGCTCGGCCTGCTCGCGGCGGAGGTCGCGCATGAAATCCGCAACCCGCTCACGGTGATGAAGCTGCTGTATCACTCGCTCGATTTGAAATTCGAGGCGAAGGATCCGCGCAACAAAGACGCGCAGATCATCGAGGCGAAGATCGAGCACCTGAATAAAATCGTGGAGCAGATTCTGGACTTTGCGCGGACGACGGAGCCGAAGTTTGCGCCGGTGAACATGAATGATTTGGTGGATGAATTAAGTTTGCTCGTGCGCCACAAACTCGCAAATCAGGACATCAAGCTCGTGCACGATTTGCAAAATGATTTGCCGCTCGTCTCCGGCGATGCGCCGCAACTAGAGCAGGCATTTCTGAATTTGATTCTCAACGCGGCTGAGGCGATGGGCGAGGGCGGCACTTTGACCATCCGTTCGCGCGTGGTGCGCGGCGCGGACAACGCGCGCGTGGCAGTGGAGTTCAAGGATACCGGCGGCGGTATGAGCGCGGAGCAGCAGAAGCAGGCGTTCAAGACCGTGCTGGCGACGACGAAGGCGAAGGGCACCGGACTTGGCCTCGCGATTGTCGGGCGCATCATCGAGACGCATCACGGCGAAATCCAAATCCGCTCCCGCGCCGGGCGCGGGACGACCATCAGCGTGAGTCTACCGGTGAAGTGAATTGACTGCGCCAATGGCATTGCTCCGGAAATTTTTCAGGCATCATTTCTTTGCCTCATCCAATAAAGTTGCAACGCTCACTTTTCCACCTTCGCCGGCCATAAAAATATGTCGCTGCCCCTGATACTTATAAATAATCACCAACTCTTTGTTCCATCCCGGTGTCGGGTCATCATGTAACCACTCGGGCTTAGAGTAAAACTCGGCATCTGACTGGTGTAGCAAGGTGTTGACTCGATCCGTAACATCCCTAAATGTCCCGCCTGAACCATAAACTGCTGACACAATTAATAAGCCGGTAGCTTGAGCCTTGGTCGCAAGTGATAGTTGATCTAATTGAGTTTGCAACAGCCCAGCTTGAGCTTTGGTCTGTTCCGATTCCAATGTCAGCCGATCAATTTTCTCTCCTAGACTATGGGTGTGATGCACGAGAAACATGATCGCAACAACGGCAAACGCGAAAATAAGAACTACAACCATAACTGGAACTCCGGTGGGTTCTGGCGATGCTGGCGGTTCACCTTCTGCCCAAGGGTCTTTTGTTGCGGTTGCTTCAGCGCTGGTGGTGTCCTCGGTTGTCGCGGTCTCTTTCACCTCTACCGAAGTTACAACTTCATTTGGCGCTGGCATGGATGGATCATCTGCCAGTGGGGGAAAAGCTTCTTCGTTTGGTTCGGATGATTTTGTGGATTCATTCATAACATATGTGGGGCGCGCATGATGCCTAACGTAGAAATTTGAGCCACCGCCGACGCGCGGCGGATTGGATTATTTTCTCCGTGTCCCTTGCCAACATGGGTTGATGAAAGCGGACGGGCGGTTTTCTGTCAAAGTTTATTGCCGCAATAAAAAACCCACTGGAAGGTTCCAGCGGGTTTTGGGTTGGGAGAATGTGGGCGGCGGATTAGCCGTTGTTGCCGATGGCTTCGACGGGGCAGCCTTCCATGGCTTCTTTGCACAGCTTTTCTTCGTCGGGCGAGGCGGGCTGTTTGTAAACGACGGAGTAACCGCCATCGTCATTGCGTTTGAAGTTGGCCGGGGCGGTTTCGCGACAGAGATCGCAATCAATGCATTGATTGTCGACGAAGTATTTGCCAGCGGCGTTTTCGGGGTATTTGTTTGCTGCGTCAGCCATAAAATATATTAAAAAGTTAGGTAATCATGATGGCTGGCCGGGGGGAAATTGGCAAGCAAGATTCATGGTGGGGCGGGAATAAAATCTTTTTTTTGGCGGGCGGGAGAAGTATTCTGCATTGATATGCAAAGAGGATTGCTGCGTCACACTAAAATCGTTTCCACCCTTGGCCCCGTCACGGACTCCGCCGAAATGATCGGCAAGCTCATGGATGCGGGCGTCAATGTCTTCCGCCTCAACATGTCGCACGCTCCGCACGAGTGGGTGCGCCGCGTGTTCGCGGCTATCCGCGCGGAATCGGCCAAGCGCAATCGTCATAGCGGCATTCTCATGGACACGCAGGGACCGGCGATTCGCACGGGCGATTTGAGTGTGCCGCTGGATTTGAAGCCGGGGCAGAAATTCACGCTGACCGTGCGCGGTGAAAAGTCCGAGGAAGAACATTCCGTGGACGTGAACTACGAAAATTTCATCAACGACATCAGCGTGGGCGATGTGGTGCTCATGGACAATGGCGCGATCGAAATGAAAGTGCTCGCGAAGAACGGGAACAAGGTGGAATGCGAAGTTCTCACCGCTGGCAAACTCGGCAGCCGTCGCCACATCAATTTGCCCGGCGTCAAAGTCAGTTTGCCCGCGCTCACGGCGAAAGACATTTCGGACGTGAAACTCGGTTTGGAGCTCGGCGTGGATTTTATCGCGCTGTCGTTCGTGCGCGAGTCGCGCGATTTGCTTCAGCTCCGTGAAATGTTTGAAGAAGGCAAGCCCGCGCCGTTTGTCATCGCGAAGATTGAAGATCAGGAAGCGATTAAAAATTTGGAAGCGATTGTGCGGGAAGCCGACGGCATCATGGTGGCGCGCGGCGATTTGGGCATTGAAATTCCGTATTACGAATTGCCCATCGTGCAGCGGCGCATCGTGAAGATGTGTTTGCGCATCGGCCGGCCGGTCATCGTCGCGACGCACATGCTCGAAAGCATGATTACTTCGCCGATGCCCACGCGCGCGGAAGTGACCGACGTTTCCAACGCGATTTTTGAAGAGACGGACGCCATCATGTTGAGCGGCGAAACGACGGTCGGCAAATATCCGCTCAAGTGCATCGAAGTCTTTGACAAGATTGCCACGCGCATCGAACGCAGCGGTAGCGCACAATTTCACGAATCGGCGGAACTCATCAACGCGCGGCAAAAACTGGTCAAGAGCGCGGTGGTGATGGCGAATGAATTGAAGGCGGCAGCGATTATTTCCTTCACGCGCCACGGCCACATGGCGCGTTACGCCGGCTGGATGCGTCCGCGCTATTCACCGATTTACGCAATGTGCGACAACGAACGTTCGGCGAATGAATTGACCTTGAGCTGGGGCGTCACGCCATTCGTGATGGAATTTGATTTCATCCAACCGCAGAACACGATTGAACTTGGTATAAAGATACTGATCGAGCAGGGCCGCCTACAAAAAGGCGACACGGTCGTAATCATCGGCGCCATTTCCGTCGGCACGGAAATCGTGGATGCAGTGCAGATGCGGACGGTTTAGTTCGCGCACCTAGCTCGGCCGCCATTTACGGATTCTTTCCGCCGCCCGCTGTCACCAAGACTGTTGATAGCGGGCGGCTGCTTTTTGCACTACACTCTGCAGTGCACCCCATTAAAATTCCGCGTGGTCGGATAAACGTCTGATGGTTGATGCGCGCCAATGCATTAAGCTATTTTCGTGTTCCCACCCATTGTTTCAAGCCGTCAAACCATGCGCTCCTGTCTGAAATTTCTGTCGGTGTTTACGGTAATTGCCTTAGCCGTCGTATCCACTGCCGAAGCGCAAACCGTGGCTTTTCCTGGCGCGCTGGGTTTTGGATCCATTGCAACGGGCGGGCGCAACGGCACGGTTTATCATGTCACCACGCTAGCGGACAGCGGCCCCGGATCGTTTCGCGATGCGGTGAGCTCGAGCGGGCGCACAATCGTGTTCGACGTGGGCGGCTACATCGCGCTCAACTCCGCCGTCTCCTGCAAAGGCAATCTCACCATCGCCGGCCAGACGGCACCCGGCGGCGGCATCGGTTTCAAGGGTGGAGAAATTTCTTTTGCCGGTCAGGGCAACATCATCATGCGCCATGTCCGCATCCGGCCAGGCAGCGACACCGCTAGTTCCAACGATGATGCCTTGAGTCTTTATCAGGCGAAGAACGCCATTTTCGATCATTGCTCCATCGAGTTTGCACCGTGGAACAACATTGATGGCGTCGGCGACAGCACGCACGTCATCACGAACATCACCTTTCAGAATTGCATCATCGCCAATCCGACGTATCAACAGTTCGGCTGCCATTCGGAATCGGTTGGCGGAACGTGGTCGTGGTTCTACAACGTGTTTGCCAACTCGCATAACCGCAATCCGCTCGCCAAGGTCAACACGGTTTTCATCAACAACGCAGAATACAATTGTTCCGCCGGCTACACGACGCACACCAGCACCAAGTTCAAGCACGACATCGTGAATAATTATTTTGTCTATGGCCCGGCCAGCGGCGGCAATTTTCCGTGGTATCAAATGGACAACAACCAGAGCATTTATTTTACGGGCAATCTGCGCGACTCGGACAAAAACAATACGCTCAACGGCAGCACGACAGTTCCACTGCCGGGTTATCAAGGCGGCGGCACGATTCTCGCCGCGCCGTGGTCCATCTGGGTGACGAATGCGAGTGTCACGCTCATGTCCACCGCGCTCGCGTGGCGCAACGATCTTTCCCTCGCTGGCACATTGCCGCGCGATGACATGGATGAATTGGTCATCAGCCAGATGAAAACCCTCGGCAACGGCACGGCCGGAACCGGCGCGGGAACCGCCGGCCCCAGCGGTGGACTTTACACGAGTCAAACGCAAACTGGTTTGAGCAATAATGGTTACGGCACTATCACCGGCGGCGCCACGCCGTTGGATTCCGACCGCGACGGCATGCCGGATTATTGGGAGCAAGCCACCGGCTCCGATCCTTTCGGCGCCAACAGCCTGACCAATACCGCCGACGGTTACACGCTGTTGGAACATTACATAAATTTTCTCGCTGTGCCGCACGCCATCACTCAAACGAACACCGCAACGGACATTGACCTCACGCAATACACCGAAGGTTTTGCCGCCAGCGCGACTTACGCCGTCAGTGGTGGCAGTAATGGCGTGGTCACCCTCACCGGCAGCGCCACCGCGCATTTTGTGCCGACGGCAAATTTCGTTGGGCTTGGAAGTTTTAAATTCATCGTCAATGACGGCGTCGCCCAAACCAACGTCGTGCAAGTGCTCATGACGCCGATGTCTGCACCGCAGGATTTGACGTGGCACGGCGACGGCTCCGGCAACATCTGGAACACCACCAACACGCTTTGGCTCAATGGCACAAACGCCGCCACATTTCGCGGCGGCGACACGGTGACGTTTGACGACACCGGTTCCAACTCGCCATTCATCAACATTGTCGGAACTGTTTCGCCGGCTTCCATTACCGTGTCTGCGGCGAAGAATTATATTATTGGTGGCAGTGGCGTGATTGGCGGTATTGGCTCGCTAACGCAATCTGGCGCGGGCTCACTCACCATCAGCAATGCAAACACCTTCACTGGCGGCGTGGATGTCCAAGGCAGCGTGCTCAACGTCGGCAACGGCGGCGCGCTCGGCAACGGCACGATTACGCTGGAAAACGCGACGCTAAATTCACTCTACAATTCCACCACGACGTGGACATTGTCTGGCGCGGTGAGTGTGCCGTCCGGCGACACTAGCACGGTGAAAATGTCGCCGCGCATGACGCTCACTGGTCTCACTGGCGACGGCACGTTGAATCTATCGGTCGCGGGCACTTACAATGTGAGTTCATCCGTCGGCTACAATAATTTTAACGGCACGTTCAGTGGCTTCACCGGCACGCTCAATGCGACCGGCACTGTGGCCAACGCCATGGTTACCGCAAATTTCAACGGCGGCGGCTTTGATGGAAATCTTGGCAGTGCGGCTGTAAATCTCTCCAACGTTGGCATCATCGGTCAGGATAATTCCGGCGGCAACACACTTAATCTCGGCGCGTTGAGCGGCGATGCGACCAGCAGCCTCGGCGGCGCGGGTTACGCCGGACCACTCACTTATTCCATCGGCGGGCTGAATCTCGATTCCACTTTTGCCGGCATCATCACCAACAACGTCAGCACAAATAAAATTGTGAAGGTCGGCTCCGGCACGCTGACGTTGACTGGCAATAGTGTTTTCGCCGGCACAACCACGGTGAGCGCCGGCACATTGCGCGTTAATGGCAGCCTATCCGGAAATACCGTGACCGTCGCCAGCGGCGCGAAATTATCCGGCAGTGGCTCACTGCTTGGCGGCGTTGCGGTAAGTTCCGGCGGCGCTATTTTGCCTGGCGCAGGCAGTGGCAGTGCTGGAACTCTGACCGTGAGCAACAACCTTACACTCGCCACGCCCACGTTGTATTTTGATTTGTCCAGCTCGCCCAGCGGCGCTAATGATAAAATTGTGATGCAAGGCGGAATGTTAGCGATGAGCGGCGTGAACACTTATGTTTTCAACCTTACCGACGGCGCGCTGGGAGCGGGAACTTATTTCCTGATTACCGGAGCCACCAATTCAACAGCTTGGAGCAGCGTCACGCACAATCTGCCTTCCGGCACTCGCCAAACTTTTGTTTTGAACCGCACGGGCACTGGCAACAATCCTGCCTATACTTATCTCACAGTTTCTGGTTCTCCCGCTGCCGCCCTTATCTGGCAAGGCACGAATGGCAGCGCATGGGACAGCAGCACAACGAACTGGTTGAACGGCTCAGTCGCAGATCGGTTTTACAACGTGGATACCGTTACGTTTAACGACACCTCAGCCAACGGCACGGTGGCGCTCACGGGAGCATTGCAGCCCGGCGCGCTGCTCGTTTCCAACAACACACTGGCTTACACGTTAGGTGGTAGCGGCGCTTTGAGTGGCTCGAGTCCGTTGACTAAAACTGGTTCCGGCACGTTGAACCTCAATACCACCAACAGCAGTTATTCCGGCAACATATCACTCACTGGTGGCACGTTGAATCTAGGTGCTTCTGGCGCCAGCCTCGGTTCTGCCAACATCAGTATCAGTGGTAACGCCATATTTAATTTGCCGCCCACTTCGCCTGCATATTTTTTTGGCGGAACTATTACCGTTCCCGCGGGTCAAACCGGAACGATCACCGCCCCCGGCTTGGCCGATGGCGTCACCGGCAAATTGATTTCTGGGAACACGAACAGCGTGCTTTGTATTTCCAGCGGGGTAAGTTTCTCCGGCACCGACTCGTCGCAGTTTGATGGTTTCACTGGCACCATCAATATTCTTTCCGGCGCGACGTTGCGTTATTCGCCCGATAGCAGCGGCAACACCTACGGCTCGCTCGTGCCGACATTTTTGATCAATGGCACCATGCGCCCGCGCGATGCTGGCAACACGGTTCAGCTCGGCGCGTTGAGCGGTTCCGGCTCGCTGGCTGGCCCGCAATCCAACGCTGGCACGGGCGACACGCTTTACGTCATCGGCGGTAACAACGTCAACGCTTCGTTCAGCGGCAACATCAGCAGCAACAACGCGATTACCACCTTCGTCAGTCTTGTTAGCGTGTCCAAAGTCGGCACTGGCACGTTCACGCTCGGCGGGGCGAGCACTTACACCGGCGGCACAACTGTCAGCGGCGGCACGCTGCTCGTCACCAATCTCACCGGTAGCGCCACCGGCACCGGCGATATGGAAATCCAGCTCGGCTCCACGTTGTCTGGGAATGGCATTATCGGCAGCGCGACGACGGTGGACGACTTCGCCAACTTCGCGCCCGGCAATCCCACCGGCACACTAACTTTTACCAGCGACCTTACATTGAATGATAACACCAGCTTGCAGTTCGCTCTCGGCACCAACAGCGATTCCGTCGTCGTCGGTGGCGATTTATTTTTGACCGGCAGATTGAGCGTGACCAATGCCGGCGGTTTCGGCGTGGGCGCTTACACGATTTTCACCTGTGCGGGCGCATTAACGTTCGACAATTTGGCTCTCGTCTCCGCACCGGCGGGATTTAATTACAGCTTCAATACCAATACGCCCGGCGTCGTTAAATTCATCGCGGCACCGACCACACCGCCCGTCTTTGGCAGCCTGATTTTCTCCAGCAGAACCAATCTTGTGATGAGCGGCAGCAACGGCGCACCACTGGGAAATTATTACGTGCTCAGCTCGACCAATCTGACTTTGCCGGTGGCGAGCTGGACGCGCGTCGCCACAAATCAATACGACGCGAGCGGCAAATTTATTTTTACAAATCCCATTAGCACCGGACAACAAAACTACTTCCGGCTACAACAGTGAAGTAGCAGATTTTTTCTGCAGGCCGCCAAGAAGAATTTATTTAAGAACCGCAGCAGCGGCGTTGGCGAGATTCAGCACCGTGTTGGGGAACAAGCCGAGCCAGAAAATGCCCGCGAGGCAAATCCAAATGGAAAGCTTCGCCGGCGCTGAAAGTTCAATGGGCGATAAATCTTCCGAACTCTTGCTCCAATAAATTGCACGGATGACACCGAAGTAATAGTAGAGTGAAATGACCACGCCAGCGAGCGCGGTAAACACGAGGCAAATATAACCGAGATTGTGAGTAGCTTTAGCGGCTTCTACCACCGCTTTGAGCAAAAGAAATTTCCCGAAGAAACCCGCGAGCGGCGGAATGCCGGCGAGCGAAACCATCGCGATGGTCAGCGTGGCGGCGAGCAGCGGCGAACGCTGGTTCAAACCGGCGAGGCCGGAAATATCCTCCGTCGCCAGATGGCGCATCACCAGTGCGATCACAAAAAATGCCGCCATCACGGTGAACACATAACCGCCGAGATAATACAAAAGCGCTGCCTGACCGCTGGCGCTCAACGCTGCGATACCAAGCAGCAAGTAACCGGCGTGCGCAATGCTGGAATAACCCAAGAGGCGTTTCAAATTACGCTGCGGTATCGCGCAGAGATTGCCGTAAAGAATCGTGATGGCGGAAATGACGATTAGCAGGTTCGCCCAATGTGTGGTCACGCTCGGCACGGCAGTGAAGAGCACGCGCAGGAGCAGAACAAATCCGGCAGCTTTAGAACCGATCGCCAGGAAAGCGGTCGTCGGCGTCGGCGCTCCTTGATAAACATCCGGCGCCCAAATCTGAAACGGAAATGCCGCGATCTTGAAACCGAGACCGACCAGCACCAGCAGCACGCCGAGCAGGTAGATGCGGCTGTCGGCAAATTGCGGCGCGACGGCGGCGAGCTTGGCGAAGTTGAGTTCACCGGTCGTTCCCCAAATCAGCGCGATACCGAACACCATGAACGAAGATGAAAGCGCCCCGAGAATCAGATATTTCACGCCGGCTTCGAGCGACTGAAGTTTGCTGCGCTGAAAACTGACCAGCACGTAGAAAGTGATCGTGATGAGTTCAATGGAGACGAACAGCATGGTGAAGTCATTAGCCGAGGCGGCGAACAACATGCCAGCGAGCGCAAAAAGGATGAGTGAATAATATTCCGCCACGCTACCCTCGGCGAGTTTGTCGGCAAATTCGGCGGCCATGAACAGAACCAAAATCGCCGCGACAATGAATAGTTGTTTGAAGAACAAGGACAAAGCGTCGTTGACAAACATGCCGCCGAACGCGGTGCCGAACTGACCGCAGCTGCCGTTGCCGCTCAAGCTCGTGACGAGCAAAACGCCCAACGCCAAGATGGCGGCATAACCGATGTAGCGACGGCGCTCGGCAGGCACAAACAGATCCGCCAACATCAGCACGAGGCCGAGGCCGATCACCGAAATTTCCAGCGTTATCAGGGAGGAATTCATTTGTTTTGCGCAACAAAATTTACTGCGGGCGCGCTTGGCGCGTTGGCCGTGACCATGTTGCCAGTTGCCAAGGCGACAATTTTCTGTGCGTCAGGATTGATTTTTTCCGTGAGCAATTTCGGCCAGAAACCGAACACCAACAAACTGGCCAGCAGCATTGCGTAGGGCAGCTTGCGCCAGAAATTTGCGTCGGAAAGTGAATTCCATTTTTCCGGCAGCGGGCCGTGCAAAATGTTTCGGATGGCGCGCGTCATATAAATGCCGCCGATGACCAGCGCGCCCCAGAGTGCGATGACCGTGATGCCCGGAAACATTTTCCATGCGCCGAAGAACACCGTGGCTTCACCGACGAAATTCGCGAAGCCGGGCAATCCGCAGCCGGCCATCGCGGCCATCAAGAGCGCCGTGCCGATGAACGGCAGCTTGCGGCAGAGACCGCCGAGTTCGCTGATTTGCAGCGTGCCGGTCTGTTTGTAAATATAGCCGCTCAAGGCGAACGTCAGCGCCGCGAGGAAACCGTGCGCCACCATGATCAGCACCGCGCCGGTGATGCCAATGAGGTTCAGGCTTGCGAGGCCGAGGAAAATGAAACCCATGTGCGCCACGCTGGAATTACCGATGAGTAGGTTCAAATCGCGTTGGCGCATCGCAACCCAGCCGACATACAAAATATTTCCAACGCAGAGCAGCGCGAGGAAGTGCGCCCAGCTTTGCGCGGCTTGCGGTAGCAGCGGCAGCGCAATGCGAATCAAACCGTAGAGACCGAATTTCTTCAGCACGCCCGCGTGGAGCATCGCGGTCGGTGACGGCGCAACACCGTAACCCAGCGGTGCCCAGGAGTGAAACGGCCAGAGTGAAACCAAGATGCCGAAGCCGAACAGTAGCAGCGGGAAGATGAAATTCTGCGCGTTGACCGCGAGCGGGTTGATCTTGGCGTGTTCGATGATTTTCGGAATGTCGAATGTGTTCGCGCCGGATTGCAAATAGAGTGCGATGAGGCCGATGAGCGCGATGAGCGCGCCGATGCTCAAGTAGAGCGTGATCTGGAACGTCGCGTAGTTCTTCCGTTCGCCACGCCCCCAGACGCCGATCATGATGAACGTCGGCACCAGCGCGAGTTCGTGCAGAAAATAAAAGAAAAACAAATCCAGCGACGCGAATGCGCCGAGGATGCCGCCGGTCATCACGAGCAGCAGGATGTAAAATTCTTTTTCGCGCGTCTGGATTTCCCACGAGCACAGCGCGGCGGCGAACGCGACGATCGCGCCCATCAAAATCAGGCCGACGTTCAAACCGTCCACGCCGACGTGATAGCTGATGCCGAGCGATTCGACCCACGGGATTTGCTGCTCGAACTGGAATCCGTTCGCGCCGGGCACGAACTGCGCGAACATTTTTACCGCCAGCACCGCCGAGATGAGCGTGGCCAGCACCGCGATGGCGCGGATGATGACGCGATAATTGCGCGGCACGACGACGAGCGCCAACGCCGCCAGCAGCGGCCAACCTGCGATGTAAGTCAGTATGGACATTTTATTTTCCCAAAACGAAATAGAGCAACAGCGCCACGCCGAGCACGAACAGGAAGGCGTAGGTCTGGAGATTGCCGGTTTGCGCGAGGCGCAGCGCGCGTCCGCTCAAATCCGTGCCGCCGCGAATCGCACCAATGATCGCGCCTTCCAAAATCCAGCGGTCAATCCAGTCGGCTACGGCGGCGAGAAAATCGTGGAAGCGAATGAAAGTGGCTTCGTAAAGTTCGTCGAAGTAAAATTTGTTTTTCATCGCGGTCGCGAGGCCGCCAAGTTTCTTGGGCAGCGGATCGGTCGCGGCATTTTTGTAAAATGAGAACGCCAAGAAAATTCCGGCGAGTGCAACGCCGATGCCAATGAACATCGGCATGGGAGTCTTGAGAGGTTCAAGCAACTGTTGCGCGAGGGAAAGCGTTTCGTGGTCGGCGGCGAATTGCGAACCGTAGTTGTTGGTGATGCCGATAAAACCGCCGATGGTCGCGAAGATGGCCAGAATCACCAGCGGCGCGGTGATGATCAGCGGCGATTCGTGCGCGTGCTTAGCGTGGTCGGTTTTTTCCTTGCCAAGGAAAACGACGAAGAACAAACGGAACGTGTAAAACGCGGTCAGCCCGGCGACGAAAACGGCGACAGCGAACAGTAAATAATTTTTCTGTTCGAGGCATTGCGCAAGAATTGAATCTTTGGAATAGAAACCGGCGAACGGCGGAATGCCGCTCAAGGCCAAGGCACCGATGGTGAAGGTCCAGAACGTGACGGGCATTTTCTTCTTCAGTCCGCCCATGTGCCAGATGTCCTGCTCGTGATGCATGCCGATGATGACGGAGCCGGCAGCGAGGAACAATAGCGCTTTGAAAAAGGCGTGCGTGGTCAAATGGAACATCGCGGGCGTCGGGCCGCTCAAGCCGACGGCCATGACCATGTAGCCGAGCTGCGAGAGCGTGGAGTAGGCGATGATGCGCTTGATGTCGTTTTGCTGAACCGCCATCAGCGCCGCGAGCAGCGCGGTGAATCCGCCGATGTAGGCGATGACGTGGAGTGCGTCGGCGTTGTATAAAAAGAGCGTGCGACAAAGCATGTAGACGCCGGCGGCCACCATCGTCGCGGCGTGGATCAAGGCGGACACGGGCGTCGGGCCTTCCATCGCGTCCGGCAACCAGACGTGCAGCGGGAATTGGGCGGATTTGCCGGCCGCGCCGCAGAAAACTAAAAGTCCCGCGATAGTGGCACTGGCTCCGAGCGCGGCGGGATTTGAAACCATTGCGTTTTGTAACACAGAAAAATTCAGCGAACCGAGCAAACCCCAAACCATCAAAATGCCCGCGAGAAAGCCAAAGTCGCCGAGGCGGTTGGTGATGAAAGCTTTTTTCGCGGCGTCGCCGGCGCTGGGTTTTTCAAACCAGAAACCGATGAGCAGGTAGCTGGACACGCCGACCAGTTCCCAGAAAATGAACGTCATCAGAAAATTGTTCGCGAGCACGATGCCGAGCATTGAGAACGTGAACAGACTCAAGAACGCGAAAAAGCGCGCCTTGCCCGCATCTTCGTCCATGTAGCTGTAGGAATAAATATGGATCAAGCCGCCGACGCCGGTGACGACGAACAACATCATCATGCTCAACGCATCGAGCTTGAGGCCGAAGTCCACATTCAAGCCGCCAATGGTGAGCCAGTTGACGGACGATTCACCGCTGAAATGAATTCCGTTGGCGTTGACGAACAGGCAGGTCAGCACGAAGCCCGCCGCGACGGCCCCGATGGAGATGAGGCTGCTGACGGTTTTGCTCCGCAAGGTAAAAAGCGTTATCACCGCCACGGACAGCAGTGGTAGGAACAAAATCAGCCATGGAAAAAGTTCGTTTTTCATCCGTCAGAGTTTCATCGAGGTCAAATCTTCGACGTGCGCGGACTGGCGTTTGCGGTAGAGCGCCACGATCAGCGCGAGGCCGACCGCCACTTCCGCCGCCGCCACCGTGATGATGAAAAACACCAGCACCTGGCCGTCGAGCTTGTTGTTGAACCGCGAAAAGGAGACGAGCGCCAAATTGGCGGCGTTGAGCATCAGCTCCAGCGACATGTAAATCACCAGCAAATTGCGGCGCATGATGACGCCGAGTAGCCCCAGGCTGAACAGCATGAAGCTCACGAACAAATAATGATGGAGGCCGACGTGCATTTTATTCGAGTTTCTTTTTGCTCAACAGGATCACGCCGATCATCGCCACGAGCAGGAGCACGGAGACGATTTCAAACGGGAGTGTGTATTGCGTGAACAAAAGTTTGCCGAGCGCGTAGGTTTCGCCTTCGAGTGTTGGCTCGGCGGCGGCGGGCTTGATAGACGCGAGCGATTTGACAAAAATGCTGACTACAATGCCGACGGAAACCAAGCCGGCAGCGAAACCGAAGAATTTGATTTTACGGCGTTGTTCTTCCTTCAGGTCGAGCAACATGATGACGAAAATGAACAGGACGATGACTGCACCGGCATAAACCAAGATTTGCACAGCGGCCAAGAAAAACGCATGCAGCAGCAGGAACAAACCGGACATCGAGATGATCGTCAGCACGAGAAACATCGCGCTCGTAACCGGATTGCGGCTGAACGGGTTCGCGACGACGAGAATGGCGCACAGCAGCGTCAACGCCGCGAATACGTAAAAAAATACGTCTTCGACCGCGCCGCCGCTGACCAAGTTGTTGATTTGTTCCATTGCTGATTAAAGCTTCACCGGAAAACTTTCCTGCGCCTTCGCTTCGTCCAGTTTCAGTTTCCACTTCTGAATGCCGCCAACTTCACCGCCGAGCGACAGGAGTTTTTCTTTGTTGTAAATCATCTCGCTGCGGCTCAGGCCGGTGAGGGAATAATCCTTTTGCAGAAAAATCGCTTCTTCCGGGCAGACTTCCTGACAGAAGCCGCAGAAGATGCAACGCAGCATGTTGATCTCGAACTCTGCCGGCATTTTTTCGGCATTCGTGCGATCCGCTTTCTGGCCGTTTTGACCGGGCGGCGTGATGCGGATGGCTTTCGGCGGGCAGACAAATTCGCACAGCTGGCACGAAACGCATTTCGTGTTGTTGTCCTGATCCTTGACCAGATACGGCGCGCCGCGATAACCCGTCGGCAGCGTCCATTTCTGCTCGGGATATTCCATCGTCACGACCTTGCCCAGAAACAATGTGTTGTAGGCGTGCTTCAGCGTGACTTTTAATCCGCCGATGATCGCCGGCAGATAAAGTTTTTCCCAAAACGTCAGGACTTTGCGATTTACAACAACGGCCATATCAACTCCTCAGCCACAGCCAGACGGCCGTGATTAAAATGTTTACCAACGCGAGCGGCAGAAACGTCCGCCAGCCCAAATCCATCAATTGATCGTAGCGGAAACGCGGGAACATCCAGCGCACCCAGATGAACACCACCATGAAGAACAGCATCTTCGCGATGAAGACCAGAATGTGCGCTATGCCCATGCCGAGCGAAGTTGCTGCGTGATCAAGCCCCCAGAACGGCAATGTCCAGCCGCCGAAAAATAACGTCACCATCATCGCGGATGACGAAACCATGTTCGAATATTCCGCGAGGAAGAACAGCGCGAATTTCATCGAGCCGTATTCCGTGTGGTAGCCGCCGACAAGTTCGGTTTCCGCTTCCGGCAAATCGAACGGCGTGCGATTCGTTTCTGCGAACGATGCGACCATGAAAATGATGAATGAAATCGGTGCATACATCACGAGCCAGCCGTGATTGGCCTGCCAGGAAATAATTTGATTCAGGTTCAGCGCCCCGACGATAAGCAACACTGGGATGACCGACATACCCATGGAAATTTCATACGAGATCATCTGCGCGCTCGAACGGATGCCGCCAAACATCGGATACTTGGAGTTCGCCGCGTAGCCCGCGAGCACGATGCCATACACACCCATCGAGACGATGCCGAACGTGTAGAGGATGCCGACGTTCAAATCCGCGATGACCATCTTTTGATCTCCGATGACCGAGCCGAACGGAATCACTGCGACCGTGAGCATCGCTGGAATCACGGAGACGGCGGGAGCGAGGAAGAAATAAATCTTCTTCACGCCGGCGGGAGTGAAATCTTCCTTCACCAAAAATTTCAAACCGTCCGCGAGCGGCTGGAAAATTCCCAGACGCGTCAGAAACGCGCCACCGGGAATAAATTTCATGAACGGCGGTGCCGTGCGGTTTGGACCGACTCGATCTTGAATCCACGCCGAAATCTTGCGCTCAGCCAGCACGGAGTAGGCGACGATGCCTTGCACCACGCCGACGACAACAGCGATCTTGACCAAGCTGAATATGACAAATTTCCAGTCCATTTTAGATTTGCACCGTCACGCCGGTGTCTCCGAGAGCTGACCAAGTCAGGCCGTTGAAGGCGGAAACTTCTTTCGCCATTTGATTGAACAAACCTTCGATCGTCACAAAACCGTTCTGGCCGGTGACGTTGTGGACGAGGTCATGCAAAAATTCCCATTCCGCGCGGGCGTCGCCGGGCGCTTCGACGGCCTTCATGAATTTCTGGACGCGGCCTTTGCCGTTGGTGAATGAGCCGCGCTTTTCCGCGTGCGCCGCGCCGGGCAAAACGTAGTGCGCCAGCTTCGTGGTCTCGTTCGGCAAAATGTCGCTGACGATGAGCGTGTCCAGCTTCGCGAGCAATTCCGCCGTAATGCCGTGTTCGTCCACGACTTCGCTGATGGTTTCGCGTTCGCGCAACTTTTCGTTCGCGACCGCGCGCTTGACGATGTTCTCGCCGAAAACGATGAGCGTCTTGATTTTTCCGCTCGCGATGCCGTCGGAAACTTTCACCAAGTTGATGCCCATCTCGGTGAAGCAAATGCCCGTGAGGCGAGCGCCATTCGTGTTCGGATTTTTGTCCGCGCTGACGAGCAACTTGTCGGCCTTGCCATCGCGCGGAATCGAATCACTGATTGCACCGAGCTTCGCCTTCAATTTTGAAATCAGCCAAAGTTCTTCGTTCGTCTGACGCGCCGAAGCAATGATTGCCACGGAACCAGCCGGTGCTTTCTTGAGCTTGTCGGAAATTTCGTTGAGCGCCGCCGTCCAGGTGGATTTCTGACCGCGCACCAAAACATCTTTCAAACGATCGGCGCGACCGATCCACTTGTAATTCAAGCGACCGGCATCGCACATCCACGAAGCATTGACGGCGTCATTGTCGCGCGGCGTGTAGCGGTAAATTTTTTCTTCGCGCGAACCAACGAGGACATTGCAGCCCGTCGCGCAGCTCGTGCAAACGCTCTTGGTCTCTTTGAGAAACCACGCGCGCATCTGGAAACGAAAATCTTTCGACGTCAGCGCTCCGACCGGACAAACATCCACGGTGTTCAGCGTGTAGTTGTTGTCAAACGGCATGCCGGGGAACGTCGCGATGGTGTTGTAGCTGCCGCGATTGATGATGCCGAGCGCGTCGTCGCCCGCGATGTCGCGCGTGAAACGAATGCAGCGCGTGCAGAGAATGCAGCGTTCCGCATCGAGCATGATGCGCGGTCCGAGATCAACGGCTTTCGGCTTGTGAACTTTCGCTTCGACGAAGCGGCTCGCGCTCTGACCGTAGTCCACGGAATATTCCTGCAACTTGCATTCGCCGGCTTGATCGCAAATCGGGCAGTCCAGCGGATGGTTGATGAGCAGCGATTCGAGGACGCCTTCGCGCATCTGTTTCACCGCCGGCGTCTTCGTGTAAATTTCCATGCCCGGCGAAATCGGCGTGGCGCAGGAAATCGCGGGACGAGGAGATTTGGCGATCTTGAACGAGCCGTCGGGATTGATCACCGGCTTGCGATCGGGGCCAAGCGCGGGTGTGCCAAATTCGACGAGGCACATGCGGCAGTTGCCGACGACCGGCAATTTCGGATGCCAGCAATAGTGCGGCACATCGGTCTTGGCCAGTTCGCACGCCTGAATCATCGTCGTGGGCGTGAGCTTGCCCGACCAGTCGGCGGTGAGACGCGGCACTTCGATTTCGCGCCCGTCCACCTTGACTTTGATTTTTTCAATCGCGGTCGGCGCGGGCTTCGTTTCAGTTGTGGCAGCGGTGGACATTTTTAATGATGCGCTGACGCCAATTGCTTTGGCTCGGCTGATTCAGAATTTTCCTTCGCGCGGCGTTCCTCGTCGGCCTTACCTTTGGCGACAAAATCGTCTTTGAACTTCGCGAGAAAACTTTGCACGGGCCAGGAACAGGCTTCACCGAAGGCGCAAATCGTGCGACCGCCGGGAATGTTATCCGCAATCTTGCCGAGATAATCCGCATCGGCCGCGCGGCCTTGGCCGTGAGTCAAACGCTGGAGCGTCTTGTTCATCCAGAGCGAACCTTCGCGGCAGGGCGTGCACTGGCCGCAGCTTTCGTGCGCGTAAAACTCAGCCAAATTCGCGAGCGCTTTGACGATGTCCACGCTGTCATCCATGACGATGATCGCGCTGGAACCACTCATCGTGCCCGCCTGCGCGAGCGAATCGAAATCGTAAGGCAGATCGAGCATGTCGGTCTCGACCAAAATCTCTTTGCCCTCGGCGTCTTTCTTCTTGAGCTTGAATTTTTCGCCGGCCTTCAAAACTTTCGAGGACGAACCGCCGGGAATGATCGCTTTCAACGAATGTCCGTCGCGGAGACCACCGCCAAAATTCGGATCGAACAGTAATTCGCGCAGCGTGGCCTTGCCAACTTCAATCTCGTAATAGCCGGGACGTTTGACGTGGCCGCTCAAGCTGACGATGCGCGTGCCGGTGTTGTTCGGCGTGCCGAGCTTCGCAAATTCCGCGCCGCCCATCGCGACGATGTGCTTCACGTTGCAAAGCGTCTCGACGTTGTTGACGATCGTCGGACACATCCAGAGACCGAGGACGGCCGGAAAATACGGCGGCTTGATGCGCGGATACGGGCGTTTGCCTTCAAGCGATTCGATGAGGCCGGTTTCCTCGCCGCAGATGTAAGCGCCGGCACCGCGATGCACGTGGATCTCGCAATCGAATCCGCTGCCCAAAATATTTTTGCCGAGGAAATTTTTCGCGCGGGCTTCCTTCAGCGCGGCATTCAAAATCTTCGCGCCTTCGGGCATTTCACCGCGGATGTATATGTAGGCGAGCTTCACGTCGTTCGCGAAGCAGGAAATGATCATGCCCTCGATGAGCTGATGCGGATCTTTGTGGATGATCTGGCGGTCCTTGAAGGTTCCTGGCTCCGATTCGTCGGCGTTGCAAATTAAATAAATAGGCTTACCGCTCTTGCGATCAACAAAGCTCCACTTGAGTCCGCAGGAAAAACCCGCACCGCCGCGACCGCGCAAACCGGACGTCATCACTTCCTGACGAAGTTGTTCCTGCGGCGACTGCGTTTTGCCATCGGCAAGGGTTTTGATCTGGAACGCGAGCGCTTTCTTCAAAGTCTCGTAGCCGCGATGACGCAAATAGCACTCGATGTCCGGCGTGTAACCGGCTTCATCTGCGTGCTTCAATATTAATTTGTATTCTTGCGCCATATCAGCAATTGACTCTTATCAAAATTTCTCTAGCTTACTGCGTCCCATCATTGCCCGATGGTGTAACGGTAGCACAGCAGATTCTGAATCTGTTTGTCTAGGTTCAAATCCTAGTCGGGCAACCACTCACTTGCATCCCGCAACTATCTCATCAGCCTTTTTGTGGCTGACACCTTCGTAAAATTTTTCGCCGACCATCATCACCGGCGCAGTGCCGCAGCTCGCCAGACATTCAACAAACTCGACGGTGAACTTTCCGTCCTTCGTCGTCTGCGGTCCGTGCTTGTGCGCGTCCAGACCGAGCTTCTCACAAAAGTGATGATGCAATTCATACGCGCCACCGAGCGCGCAACTGAGAGTGCGGCAAACTTTGATCGCGTATTTTCCCTGCGGCTCCTGCCGGAGCATCGGGTAAAACGTCAGGATCTCAAAAACGTTGATCGGCTGGAGTTCCAGCTTCTTCGCGGTCCATTGCACGGCGTCGGACGAGATCCAGCCGAATTTTTCCTGGATGGCGTGCAGCACCATCAGCGACGCGGCGCGCTTCACCGGATAGTGCGTGATCAGCTCATTCACTTCCGCTTCCAGTTCAGATGTAGGTTGAAAACTCATCGGTCAGATTCTCCCATCACAAAGTCGAGTGAACCCAGCACGACGGGCACGTCGCTGATCATGCAACCGGGCAGCAATTCACCAAGAATGCTCAAATTAATAAATGAAGGCGCGCGAATCTTCAGGCGATTCGGCGTGCCGCCACCCTTGCTGTTGATATAAAAACCCAGTTCGCCCTTCGGATTTTCATGGCCGAAATACGTTTCACCGGGCGGGCAATTGATGCCTTCAGTCACCAGCATGAACTGATGGATCAGCTCTTCCATGCTCGTCAAAACTTTTTGTTTCGACGGCAAAGTGATCTTGCCGTCCTGAATGCTCACCGGCTCGTGCGATTTGTTTTCAGCGCCGCCGGGAATCTTGTTACAGCACTGCTCCAAAATCCGCATGCTCTGCTTCATCTCTTCCATGCGCACGAGGTAGCGATCGTAACAATCGCCGGTCGAACCCACCGCGATATCGAAATCCAAATCCTTGTAGCAAAGATACGGCTGGTTTTTGCGCAGATCGAATTCCACGCCGCTGCCGCGCAAATTCGGGCCGCTCAAAGCATAATCAATCGCCATTTCTTTCGAAACGACACCGAGATCGCGCAGGCGATCCACCCAGATGCGATTGCGCGTGAGCAAGGTGTTCGCCTCGTCGAGCGCCACGGCAAATTCTTTTAGAAACACGCGAATCATGTCCACCCAGTTGGGCGGCACATCCCGCATCAAACCGCCGATGCGCGTGTAGCTGTTCGTCAAACGCGCGCCGCTGGCAGCTTCGGCGATGTTGTAAATTTTTTCGCGCTCGGTAAACGTGAGCAAGAAAACGGTGACCGCACCAGTGTCCATCGCGAACGCACCGAGACCCAGCAAATGCGAGGAAATACGGGCTAATTCTGCGCACATCACGCGAATGTATTGGCAGCGTGGCGGCAGCTTGTCGTGGATGCCGAGCAGTTTTTCGACGGCGAGCGCGTAAGCGACGTTGTTCGCCAGCGGCGCGAGATAATCCAGTCGATCCGTGTAAGGGATGAACTGGGTGTAGGTCATGTTCTCGGCGATTTTTTCGTCACCGCGATGTAGATAACCTACGTCCGGATCGGCCTTGGTGATGACTTCGCCATCCAGTTCCAAGACGATGCGCAACACGCCGTGCGTGGCCGGATGCGACGGGCCCATGTTCAGCACCATCTTTTCGCCTTGAACATCCTGCAATTCTTCTGCCGCCGCAGCCGTGAGGGCGGCGGAGTCGCGAATTTCAATGTCTTGAACTTGAGCCATGAAAATTATTTTAGCTTTCCGTCAATGAGCCGTTGGTCGCTGACCGCCCGCTCGGCTCCTTCGGGCACACGAACGCGCGGTTCACGCGCGATCGAATCGCTGCTGCTCGGCAAGGTCACAAACGGTCCACCTTCCATTGGTGTGACTTTGGTGAACGCGACGCCCGGCAAATCGGTCGGCTTGCCGGCGAGCGGGAAATCTTTTCGCAGCGGATGATACGGATAACCTTCCCACATCAAAATCCGGCGCAAATCAGGGTGACCGCTGAAACGGATGCCCATCAAATCGTAAACTTCGCGCTCGTGCCAGTTGGCGGTGCGCCAAATCGGCAATACGCTGGGCAATTCGGATTTCTCCTCGCTGACATCGGTTTTGATGCGCAAATCCTGGCCATTGGCCACGCCGCGCAAATGATAAATCACGGTCCAGCGCGGATCTTCGCCGTAATTATCCACGCTGCAAATATCCACGAGGTAATCGAATCCTATACTTTTGGCGAAACGGCAGACGTCAAAAATCTTTTCCGCGTCGGCAAGCTTCAGGGTGATTTCGCCGCGAAACTCCGTTGGTTCGGCGATTAAATCACCGAACTTGGCCTTGATTTTATTGGCGGATTCGAGAGCGGACACAGCTTATTTTTCCTGAAGATTCAACAGTTTTGCGGCGACCGTTCCCTGCAAAATCGGCTGCGTGCCGATCTTGTTCTGGATTTTGATCAGCGCGTCGAGCACAGCTTCCGGGCGCGGCGGGCAACCAGCGACATAAACATCCACCGGGATAATATTGTCAACGCCCTGCAACGTTGCGTAGCTGCGATACATGCCGCCCGTCGAGGCGCACGCGCCCATCGCGATGCACCATTTCGGCTCGGGCATCTGATCCCAAATGCGTTTAACGCAAGCGGCCATCTTGTAAGTGACGGTGCCGGCCACAATCATGCAATCGGACTGCCGGGGGGAAAAGCGCATCACTTCGGAGCCGAAGCGGGAAATATCAAATCGGCTCGCGCCGACGGCCATCAATTCAATGCCGCAGCACGCCAGACCCATGGGCATAGGCCATACGGAGTTTTTGCGGAACCATGCGAGCGCGGCGTCAACGGTCGTCAGGACGACATCGCCTTCCACCTTTGAATTGTAGCCGATTTCGGTTTGGGTCTGCATCGCGTAAAAAATTATGCGCTTGAAAAAAGCGCAGCCGAAGCCTAGCTCCCGAGGCAAAAACGGGCAAGTTCAAATTTGTGATTTTTTTCACAAGCGCGACTACTTTCAGCAATTTGTCACCTGATTTTAACACGGCGAGGATAAATTTGTGTTATTAAGTTGGGCTTGTGACCGACGCCTTTTCCGTTAAATTAGAAAAACGCGCCGTGCGCCAAGCATGAAAACATTTGCCGAATCCAATTTTCCGGGTCGCCTGATTGCCGTCGAAGGTCTCGACGGTTCGGGCAAGTCCACGCAAATTTATCTCCTCAAACGCTGGCTGGAGGCCGAGGGCATCAAGGTCTATTTCAGCGAATGGAACTCTTCCGAACTGGTCAAGTCCGCCACGAGCAAAGGTAAAAAGCGCGAACTGCTCACGCCCACGACGTTTAGTTTGATTCATGCGACCGATTTTGCTGATCGCTACGAACGCCATCTCGTTCCGCTGCTCCGCGCCGGTTATATCGTTTTGTGCGATCGCTATGTTTTTACTGCGTTTGCGCGCGACGTGACGCGCGGTTGTCCGGCGGAATGGGTGCGTGGCAATTATAGTTTCGCGTGCGCGCCAGATCTGACGATGTTTTTCAAAGCGGATTTGGAAGTGTCTTTGAACCGCATTTTGGAAGGCCGGCCGAAATTGAAATTTTTTGAAGCGGGCATGGACTTGGGGTTGTCGAAAGACCCTTACGAAAGTTTCAAGATTTTCCAGGGGCGGATCCTAGATCAATACTTGGCGATGAGCAAAGAGTTCAATTTCGTGACGATGGATGCGAATGTGAACGTGGAAAAACAGCAGGTCATCGTCCGCAAACTTGTCAGCGAAAAAATTGATTTGAAAAAATTCAAACGCAAAAGTCCGCTGCCGTTGCCGCCGTCGCTCGTGACGGATCGCGATGAGAAAGAAGAATTAGAAGACAAAGCTGCATGAGTGCAAAAAAATCACATAAGTTTTACGGCCACGGCATTCCACGCATCAAACCAGAAGATCTCGGCGGGAAACTGATTGTCGTTGAAGGCGCGGACGGTTCTGGTCGTTCCACGCAAATCGCCGAGTTGGTCAACTGGCTCGAAACGAGCGGTCGCCCGACGGCGCAGGTTGGCCTCAAGCGTTCCACGCTGGTCAGCGAAGAACTTGAAAAAGCGCAGGACGGAAATGTTTTGAGCCGGACGACATTGAGTCTTTTTTACGCAACCGATTTTGCCGACCAATTGGAAAACATCATTCTTCCCGCGCTCAAGGCTGGATTTATCGTTCTGGCTGACCGATACATTTACACGTTGATGGCGCGCGATATGGTGCGCGGCATGGACGAGAAGTGGCTGAAAAATCTTTACGGCATCGCGCCCGTGCCGGACGCAGTTTTTTATCTTTCGGTGGAACCGGAAGAACTTGTTCAGCGCAACCTTTCCAAGAATGCGACGCTCGACTATTGGGAAAGCGGCATGGATTTGGGCTTGTCACGCGACGTATTTGATAGCTTTCTAAAATACCAGTCAGCGATGCAGAACGCGTTCAAGACGATGCAAAAAACTTACGGCTTCGACATAGTGGACGCGAATCGCTCAGCTAACGCGGTGAACAAGGAATTGCGTAAGAAAATCAGCTCCGTAATTGACGCGGAGTGAGCTTAATTTGCAGCGGCGTTCGTCGCTGGCGCATTCGTGGCAGGCGGCGTGAGGGCTGATGCGTTGACGATGTTGAGGCCAGCCTTGCGATTCGGACGTTTGACCAAATCATCAAATTGCTTTTGCTGTTCGGTTGTCAACACATCGCGAATTTCCAGCCGTGAATCCTGCATCACCTTGCGAATCTGGTTTTGGCCCTCGGCAATAATTTTTTGAATCGCATCGTTCTCTTCCGCCGTAAGGTGCAACTCATCTTTCAACCGCTGTAAAAATTGTTTGCTCAAGATTTCCGGTGGACGCAATTTCGGCGCATCGGCCGCGCGCGCGACTTGATTGGTTGCGACTTGATTGGTCACGGACGCATGAACTTCCGAAGTCGCAACTGGTTTGCGAGCCGTCTTGGGATGGGAATGCTGAACGTAATTGACCAGCAGACCGCCGGTGATGACGCCCGCACCGAAAATAACCACGGTGGCAAAAATGACTTTCCAGTTATTCACGGCATCGAAGAACTATCCGGCAAATCCGCCGAGGCGAGTAGCGTGTTTTCGAAATCCTGCGAAAGATCTTTGCTGCTATCCGGCGTTGCGGGTGTGAACAACGAAAGTGCGCCGAGCACCACGGCCACGGCCACGCACGACGCTGCTGCGCGCCACAAACCGCGTGCCCAAAACACCCAGCGGTCCGCGCCCGCGCGCGCCGCGATGAGCGCAGTGATACCTTTTTCAAAGGCATACGGCACACGGTCATCCGGCGGGTTCAGCCGGGCGGCCGCGATCAGCTTCTTTTGCAGTTCAGACAGGTTCATAAAAACTTCAATACATTTGACGCGCAAAATTTGCGCAGAGTTACAAATATTTGTCCTGAGTAATTCGCGCCAGAATTTTTTTCATTTCGCCGCGCGCACGAAAAGCGCGAACTTTCACCAGCGGCACCGACCAACCGGTGATTTCGGCAATTTCTTTCACCGAGCGATCTTCAATTTCGAGCAACTGAATTACCATGCGCGCCTCGGGTGAAAGTTTTTCCAGCACGCGGTCAATCAACAATTTCGCCGCGTCCGCATCCTCGGCCACGCTGCCCGGCTCCGCCACAAAACGCTCCAGCCAATCCTCTTCCGGTTCAGAAATCTCGCTGAAAGAAGAAATGCGGTTGCGCTGGTGACCACGCAAAAAATCGTAGCAGGTGCGCACCGCCATCCGCATCAGCCAATGTTCAAAGGGTGCCTCGCCGCGAAACGTTTTCAGTTTGTCGAATGCCTTGAGCCAGACTTCCTGACAGATGTCTTCGATTTCGCTTTCGCGACGGGCGTAACGGCGCGCGGTGGCAAAGACACGGGGAGAATATTTGGCGACGAGCGGCTCAAAACTCGTGGCGTCGCCTTTGAGCACAGCGGCGATGAGTTCGGCTTCGGACCGTTCTTCCATGCGGAAACCTCTCCGGCGTTCAGCGACGCGTCAGACCCAACGTGCCTTCAAACGCCTTGGAAAATTCCGCCACGGATTCGGCGGCTTTGTGCGGCTGTTCGAGCAGTAACTTCAACCGCTCAGCGACGGATTGATCCGGACGCAGGCGCATCAGTTCGGCGGCGGCGACGATGTTGGCCAGGCGACCATTCACATCATGGCGCATTTCCCGAAGCTTCTGGTGCAACGCCAGAATTTGCTCTTCGGTCAAAGTCACCGTCCCGCTGGTTGTGTAGTCAGCCGACATAGCCGCATCATCGCGGAAACCAACCGGCAAAAGCAAGCGGCTTCACGCGTAAAAATAACCCAGTTCGCGCAGCGACGAATAATCCTTCGCCCGTTCCGCCGTCGCGCGCCCGATGATGACGTGATCCACGACTTCAATTTTTAGCAATTGTCCTGCGCGGATTAAATCGCGCGTCACTTTGATATCCGCCTCGCTCGGCGTCGGATCACCGCTCGGATGATTGTGCACTAAAACAATTCCCGCTGCGTTCGCAGAAATCGCCGCGCGAAAAACTTCACGCGGATGCACCAAGATCGTGTCCAGTGTGCCTTCGGAAATTTCTTCGACGCGGATCAATTTCTTCCGCGTGTTCAGCAGCAGCACCTGAAACGCCTCCACATTTTTCAGCCGGTTCGACTCGCGCATGAAACTCACTACCGTCACCGGATTATCGAGCACCGGCGATTCCTCGCGCCGCTCTTGCTCCATACGCCGCGCCAGCGCGAACGCCGCCACGAGCGTCGCCGCCTTGTCCGGGCCGACACCGGAAATCTTTTTTAACTCGTCCACCGACGCCAACGCCAACGCGTTCAACGAACCAAATTTCTGTAAAATATTTTGCGCGACTTGAACCACGTTCGCGCCCTGCAAACCGGTGCGCAGCAGAATCGCGATCAACTCCGCATGCGTCAGCGCGTCCGGCCCGCGCGCCACGAGCCGTTCACGCGGGCGCTCGCTCACCGGCTGATCTTTGAGCCGTAGAGATTCGTTCATACGAAATTTTCAAAACCGTTTCGCGCGGCGGAAGAATTTTATTCGCCGCTCAACGAAAGCGGTTTTTTAACTTCCGGCACAACGGGGTCGCCCGCCGCGCGCAAACGGATCAGCGCGGGACGAATCAACCGGCTTTGAAAAGTGATTCCCGGCGCAAGCGTTTCGGCGATGGCGGCATCCGCCGGCGGATTTTCCAGGCCGTGGGCGCGATGTTTTTGCGCATCAAATTTTTCACCCGCTTCCGCGCCAAACAAGACCAAACCGACGCGGCGCACAACGCCACGGCACGCGTTTTGAAAACTACCGATTTGCGTCGCTAATTCCGGTTGGCCGGAGCGCGCCGCTGCCGTGTGCAAGGCGTGAATGTGATCCATGATGCGGACGAGAATTTGCAACCACTCGTCTTCGCTGCGCCGTAGTTTTTCTACTTCGAGGCGGAGAGCAGCGCGTTCGGCATCGTTCATTTTCTGCTGAAATTCGGTGAACTGCTGCACCTCAGCCGTCATGCGTTCGGCGATTTCGCGCGCTGCTGCTGCCGTTTTTTCGCCGCTCTCTTTTGTGGTTTCCTGCACGCGCGCCCATTGCTCCGTGGCGACAGCGACTTGTGCGGAATACGTTTTTAAATCATGCAACTGCTCGACGACCGTGGTGACAGCATTGACTTCGAGAAGTTTACAAGTCGCGCGATAATCCAAAATAAACGGCAGGCAGCCGAGCAGCGCACCGAGCACAACGCAACCGGCAGCGATATAAATTTCGATATGTGAAATCGGGTGCGGCGCTTTGTAAACTACGCCGACTGCCGCCGCGAGCAACGCAACATTCGCCGCAAGAAACGGCCACTTGGAAATTTTCCAGTCTGAAACTTCGTTCATGGCTCCAGTGTCCGAAAAATGCCATTAAAGCGCAAGCCAGCGGCGCGATTCGGCTCGACTATCTGCGCAAAAAGAAAATCATTCCCGCGTGCGCATCTGTGTCATCTTTAATCCCGCCGCGCGTGGCAACAAGGCGCGGCGCTTCCGCAAATTTTTGAACGAGCTTTCGCAGCAATGCGCGCTCAAGGCCACGACCGGGCCGGGCGATGCGCGCCGGTTCGCGCAAGCGGCGGTCGCGACAGGCTATGACGTGATTGCCGCCGCGGGCGGCGACGGCACGGTGAACGAAGTCCTCAACGGCATCGGCGACGATCCCGACGGTTTTGCGAAAGCACGTCTCGGCGTGCTACCACTCGGCACGGTGAACGTCTTTGCGCGTGAACTAAAAATTCCGTTGAAGCTCGAATCCGCCTGGCGTGTTTTGAAACGGGCGAACGAAATGAAAATTGACCTGGGCCGCGCGGATTTTCTTGAGGACGGCAAACCGGCGCAACGTTACTTCATGCAGCTCGCCGGCGCGGGTCTCGACGCGCGGGCGATTGAACTCGTGAGTTGGAAATTGAAAAAAAGCGCCGGGCCGCTGGCGTATGTCGTCGCCGGATTTCAGGCGTTGACGGAAAAACAGGCGCGCATCACGGCCAAAGCGGACGGGAGGGAAATTTCCGGCGAATTGCTGCTGCTCGGCAACGGCAGATTTTATGGCGGTCCGTATGAAATCTTTCCCGATGCCGGCTTGTGCGACGGCTGGCTGGATGCCTGCGCGTTTCCGAAAGTGGATGTGTCCTTGCTGGCTCGGCTCGTGCCGAAATTTTTGTTGCAACGAAAATTAGCCGAAGCTCATGTGCAACGATTGAACGCGGGGAAAATTGATCTGACCAGCGAGTCGTCTGCCGCGTTTGAGCTCGATGGCGAATGGATTGGGAATTTGCCGGCAACTTTTTCTGTCGAGCGGCAAAAGCTGCGCGTGGTAATTCCCTGAAGCTTCGGCCGCGGTGCGGGCGTCTGCCTTCACAATGAAAATCCCCCGCAGTTATTGCGCTATTGGCGCTTTAGTTTTTGTTCTCTCGGCAGCGCACGGCGCCATCATCGGGACAAATGTTCCGGCCACGCCGTTAACTGCGGAACGCGTCGCCAATCTTCCCGCATGGAAAAATTATTTTGAAATTTCCGCGCGTCAACGGCAAGCGGACCAGGATTTTTTGCGGGCGGAAATGATGGTGCATGGATTGAAAACAAACTCCGAGCCAAAGGAAGTTCGCAATGCAGGTGGTATTGTTTTGAAAAATCCGGCGGCATGGTATGGCGGTGCGGCGGCGCGCGAAATCGCAGATAATTTGGTTTCGTTTCAGACGCCGGCGGGCGGCTGGTGCAAGAATACGGATTACACTCGTGGTCGTCGCGCGGTGGGCGAAATGTTTGGCGCGCAAACCGGCTCGCTATTTTTGGGCGCGAACGATTTTGATAAACCAAAGACGGCAAGGTGGAGCTACGTCGGCACTTTCGACAATGACGCGACGACGACGGAACTGCGTTTTCTGGCGCAAGTCATCGCCGCCTCAAAAAATAATACCGACGATTTGAAAAAATCTTTTGCGCGTGGGCTGGCTTATATTTTTGCCGCGCAATTTCCGAACGGCGGCTGGCCGCAGGTCTGGCCGTTGCAGGGCGGTTATCACGATGCGGTGACGTTCAATGACGATGCGATGCTGCACATCGTGCAATTTCTCCGCGATGTTGCGGCGGGCGGGAATGAATTTTCTTTTGTGTCGCCGGACTTGCGCGCCCGCGCCGACGCGAGTTGGAAACGCGGAGTGGATTGCATTCTGGCCGCGCAAATCGACGTGAACGGCAAGCGCACGGTCTGGGGCCAGCAGCACGACGCGCTGACGTTGCAGCCGACTTCGGCGCGCAATTACGAAATGCCGTCCGCCACTTCGGCCGAGAGTGCGACGATTGTTTTGTTCCTGATGCAATTGCCGAATCCCACACCGAACCAAGTCGCGGCGGTGCACGCGGCCGTGGCGTGGTTTGAAAAAACCAAAATTATGGGCAAGGCGTTCCGCGTGGTCGGCACGGAAAGTCGCAAGCTCGTGGATGCGCCCGGCAGCGGACCAATTTGGGCGCGCTATTATGAAATTGGCACGGACGAACCGATTTACGGCGATCGCGATAAATCCATTCACGATGACGTGAATGAGATTTCGCGCGAGCGGCGCAAGGGTTACGGCTGGTTCAAGGACTCGGCGAAACGGGTTTTAGAACATTACCCGAAATGGGCAAAGTTGCATCCGTCACAACCGTGATTACTGCTTGGTGGAAAGTTCGAGGCCGGTGCCTTTGACGTTTTCCGTCGAGATGAGCGGCGCTTCGTAACCGGTGACGTGGATGCCGGAAAGTTTCACCTTCGTCATGTTGGCGAGCGCAATGCCGTGCGCACAGGTGCCGGAAATATCCGTGAGGGTAAAGCCGTCAAGCGGACGGGCGGACGGAATATTTTTTCCAGCCACGAGCGCGGTGACATCCTGAACGCGCACGTTTTTGAAACTGATATTTTGCACGAGCGGCCATTTCTCCGTATCGCCGGGAACGGGGTCGGTGGCCTGAATGCCTTTGCTCAACAGGTCAATGCCGATGAACGTGGGCGATTTCAGCACGGTCAGATTTTCGCCGGAAATATCTTCCATGTAGCCGCCGCGACCGTCGCGGCTCTTGATGAAAATGGCGTTCTGTTTTCCAGAAATGACGCAGTTCTCCAACTTCACCTTGCGGATGCCGCCGGACATTTCCGTGCCCAAGCCAAGCGCGGCGTAAATCGAACTATGCAAACGGCAGTCGCGGATAACGACGTTTTCCGTCGGGCGCGCGAGGTTTTGCGCGGCGAGACCGCGACCGGACTTGAGCGAAATCGCGTCATCGCCGGTGTTGATGTCGCAATGCTCAATAGTCACGCCATCGCAGGAATCCACGTCAATGCCGTCACCGTTCGCGCCCACCGTGCGAATGGTCAAACCGCGCGCGGTAAAATTTTTGCAAAACAAAATGTGGAGCGACCAAAGTTGTTGGCATTGCGTGGTAAAATTTTCCAGCACGGCGTTGGTGCAACCAATCAGTTCAATCAACACCGGCCCGCGTGGATTACGCAATTTACTCAATACCGGCGGCGCGCCATAAATCGCACCCGCACCGGTGATGGTGACGTTCGCGGCGTTGGACGCGGTCAGCAACGCGCGGTGACCTTCGCGAAATTCGCCCTCCCACCGGACGTTGATAACGGGATAATCTGCGATGTCTGCGCTGCCAACGAGACTGGTCTTCGCCGCGATTTCCAAAGTCGTGTTCGCCCCGATGACAAGGCTGCCCGTCAAAAAAATCCCGTCGCTGACGAGCACCGAACCGCCGCCGTTGGCCACGCACGTGTCGAGCGCTTTTTGAATGGCTGCCGTATCTTTGGTCACGCCATCGCCCTTTGCGCCGAAATCACGCACGTCTAGCGCCGGCTTTTCCGCGGCGAAAACAGACGTGGCGACAGTAAGCGCCCCGATCCAAACAAGCAGTCGTTTCATGGTGTGAAAATAGTTTGCGGCTTTGTGAAAGTGGAGTCAAATCCCCCTTCCTCTTGCCGCCATCACCAAAACTGGTTAGGCTCGCGCCCATTGCATGAGTGAAATCCTCGTCATCGGCCATCGGAACCCGGACACCGACGCCATCTGCTCCGCCATCGGCTACGCGGAATTCAAGCGCCGCACCGGCATGACCGAAGCCATCGCCGCGCGCTGTGGCGACATCAACGACCGGATTGATTTCGTGCTGAATACCTTTGGCGTGCCCGCGCCAAAATTTGTCGCGGACGTTTCGCCGAAAATTTCCGACGTGATGCAGCGGAAAATTTTAAGCGTGCGCCCCGACTCCACCGCAGCGGATGCGCTCCGACTGATGGATGAAAAAAATCTGCGCATTCTGCCCGTGATGGATGCCGCGCAAAAATGTCGCGGCCTGCTTTCGCTGTTCAAGTTGAGCAAGTTTCTGTTTCCGGCGGTGAGCCGCCATCCTGGCCGGCAAAATTCCCGCGAAGTGCTCTCGTCGCTTTCGAGCCTCGCGCGCACGCTCGACGGCAAACTCGTCACCGGCGTTGAGGCGGAGCGCGAAGAGGAATTGATTTTGATGATTGGCGCGATGGGTTTGGAATCCTTCGCTGAGCGGCTGGATAAATTTCCACCAGAGAAATGCTGCGTCATCGTTGGCGACCGCGCCGACATCCAGAACGTCGCCATTCGTGAAGGCGTGCGCGTGCTCATCGTCACCGGCGGCATCGAGGTCGATCCGAAAATCGTCGAGGCCGCGCGCGCAAAAAATGTTAGCGTCATCACTTCGCCGCACGACACCGCCACCACCGCGTCCCTCTGCCACGCCGCCGTCGCCGTGCGCCATGTGCTGAATGAGGAATTTCTCTGCTTCCGCGAAAACGCGCCGCTCGCCGCCGTGCGCGAAGAAGCCACCGCGTCCGGCTACCTCGCGTTTCCTGTGCTCGATGGCGAAGGTCAGACCGTCGGCATTTTGTCCAAAACCGACTTTCTGAAAACCGTTTCGCGCAAACTGATTTTGGTGGATCACAACGAACTTTCCCAAGCCGTGCAAGGCGCGGACGAGGTGGAAATCATTGAAATCATTGATCATCATCGCCTCGGTTCGATGGCCACGCAGCAGCCGATTTTGTTCCGCAACGAACCCGTCGGTTCCACTTGCACCATCGTTGCCGATTGTTTCTTCCGGCACAGCGTCGAATTGCCACGCGCCATCGCCGGACTTTTGTTGGCTGGCGTCGTCTCCGACACGTTGAATCTGACTTCGCCGACGACGACCACGCGCGACATGGAAATTTTGAAGAAGTTGGAAGAAATCGCGCAGGTCAACGCGCGCACCTTCACGGAAAAACTGTTTGCCAGCGGCTCGCTGCTCACGCTCAAGCCCGCGCCACAGGCCGTCGCGACTGACTGCAAAGAATACGCCGAACAAGGTGTCAAATTCAGCGTCGCGCAGATTGAAGAAATCGGCTTTGAACAATTTTGGAAGCGCAAAGACGAACTGCTCGCCGCGCTGGAAGATTACCGCGCCAAACGTGCGTATCTATTTTCCACGTTGCTCGTCACCGATGTCGCCACGCAAAGTTCATTGCTGCTCGTTGTGGGCGATGAGAAATTCATCAAGCGCATCGACCATCCGCGCATCGAACCGGGCATCTACGAACTGCGCGATGTGGTGTCGCGCAAAAAACAATTGCTGCCGTATCTCACCCATTGCCTGCGCGAAAAAGAAAAAGGTGTGAAGGGATAGTGCCGGTGCGTCCCTTTTTGTTTGGACAGGCCAAACCGCGAGGAAAGAAATAACCATGAACTTTTTTAAGCTCTCCAACACATTCCGCTGGACTCTGGCTTTACCTGTTGGCTTGTTCGTCGCGATGATCGTCGATGATTATGTTGCTTACTTATTACCTGAACCCCATGTTTGGGTTGATTATTTGGCTGAAGAAATTTGTATTCCAAGTTTGATCATTTTTCCAATTATTGTTCTGGTAACTAGCATCCTAGTTGCCCCGTTGCACGGGAAACGCTTTTGCTTTCTCACGAATGCCATCCCAATCATCGGAACCATAACATTTCTCGTTTCAAGCATTTTCCCACCTTGGGTTCACACATTTAACGGAACCCATGCAAATTATGACTTTATTTTAACTTCCAAAGATAACATAAAGCTGGATTTTACGCGTCTCTTCGTGGAATGGATTTGCATTATCGGCATAACAGGGTTCTTTTGGTTTCTTGCCGCCACGCTGGGAAAGGCGATTGGACAATCATGTGAAGCGAAAACTACGGAAACAAAATCACCAAGCGCTAAAATTGATTCGGATTCAGTCACAAGACCTTCGCCGGAAAACGCGAGTAAATCTGGTCATTCCATTAAAGCAGAAGCCGCGCTCGCCCCCATCAAAAATGAACCAAAAAAAATAACCCCTGAAATAACAGATGGACTGACTGTGTGGGAATTTACCAGTGTTGTTTTGGGCGGCTTCATTGGTCTCCTTGGCCTTGTTTTTGTCTGGCCAATGGCGGCTGGATTCAAATCAAAGGGGTTTCCCATAAAGGCAAAAAGAACTTGGAAGGTTTACTGGCTCGTGTTTGGCATCAAGTGGATACTCATGTTGATTGCAATACTGGCGGTTATTGTTATGGCTCACATCAACGCCCGCAGATAAATGCGAGGTCGTCACACCATTTTTACTTTGGCGGTTTATGCAGGGCTTTTCATCTGGTCAATATGTTCAGGTGATTACGGATTGACGGTTTTATTAAGCTTATATTTGTTGATTACTGTTGTTATTCCATTGTTGGCTGGATGGGCTTTTGAACGATTTGGTATAAAAAAAATAAGTAGCTTCGTTCCAAGCGAAGAATCTTGCGTCTATCGAGTTCGTTTGAGTCAGTAAGCAATAAGCCACAATTCACCGCCTAGCCCGAAAAATCTGCGCCGTCGCTCACGCCGTCCACGCCAAAACCATTTCGGCAATGGCGATTCCCGCCAGCACCAGCGCCGCGAACCACAACGGTTTTTTCTTCGTCACCAGACAGATGGACGCCAGCGCCACGGCCACGGAGAAAATGGAAATGGCCAAGCCCATCTTGCCGCCTTTCGCGCTCGCGATGGTCGCGCTGCTGCGCGCGGCGTCGCGCTTCGCTTCCAATTCATGCGCCTTCGCCTCGATGTCCTTCTGCTCGCCCTGATATTTGGCGATCTGCGCCTCGTAGTTTTTGACGAGCTTCGCCACCTCGACGTCCGCCGCGTTGGCGGAATGGGCCAGCTCATCACGCGCGATCTCATAGGATTTTAATTTGACGGACTTGGCCTCGTAATACGCCCATTGGTCGGACGCGAGCGTCTGGTTGAAGGTCGCATCGTTGAGCTGCGTGAGCACGCGGCTGCTGTATTTGCCGCCCCACTGCGCCGCAATGGCCGCGATGACGGCGATGATGACGACGGAGAGCGAAACATATTTCGTCCACGACTCGCGCTTTTCCTTTTCCTTCACCGCCGCGCGGTCGGCCTTCAGGTCGGCAATAAATTCTTTCAGTTCCGCGATTTCCGTCTGCAATTCGTTCATGTCGGTAACAATTAAATTGGTTGGTTCGGCAAAAAAACCGGGCGAAAATTTTGCGAATCTGCGGAGAAAAATCAACTGCGAGTTTGCAGAAAATTAACGGCGCAAACGAAACCACTTGGCCGCCGCCGCGTGCGCCATCACCACGTCCGGATCACGTTGCAGCGCGTCGAAATAATGCCGCGCAAAACCTTCGCCCGTCTCGGAGGCCACAAGCATTTCGCCGGTGCGTTTCACCAACGCCTGTGCCGTTTCCGCCGTCAGCGGAATTTTCGCCTTCGCATCCAGCGCCTCGTCCATCGCCACGATGAGCAGCGACAGCGGATGCAGCCACGCGAACCACGGATCGTTCGTGAGCAGTTGTAAAAAATGGTTCGCCGACGGAATCGTGCCGATGTTTTGCTCGTAACTGACGCGCTCGGAATCCACCAGCGCCTTGTGCAAATCCAGCAGCGCCGCACGCAACTGCGACAGTTGCTGCGGAAAATCCGGCGTGGAAATGGACGGTGATTCGTTCAAAGAAACTTACGCCTCCAATTTGGCATCGAGCGAAATCTTCGCGTTGAGCAAACGCGAAATCGGGCAACCAGCCTTCGCGCCGTTCGCGATGGCGGTGAATTTTTCCGCGTCAATATTGGGAATTTTTGCCGTCATGTCCAAGTGCGATTCCGTGACGGTGAAGCCGGCATCGGTTTTTTCCATCGTGATAGTCGCAGTCGTATGAATGGAAGTCGGCGTGAAGCCAGCCTTGCCGAGTTCCGCCGAAAACGCCATCGAGAAACAGCCCGCGTGCGCCGCCGCGATAAGTTCTTCGGGATTCGTGCCGACGCCATTTTCGAAGCGTGTGCCGAACGAGTATTGCGTTTCCTTGAGCGCCCCGCTCTCGGTGGAGATGTTGCCCTTGCCAGATTTCAAGTCGCCGGCCCAGACTGCGGATGCTTTGCGTTTCATAAATTTTCTTTCAAAAGCCGAGCGGGAATTCGCCCAGCGTGCAAGAAGCTAACACCACTTACCGCAATCTCAAGCGGACATAATTATTTCGCCGCTTCCGCGATGGGCTTGATCGCCGCCAAACCTTTTTCAAACTGGCTGCCAATCATCTGGTCGCAGTTCATGAACAGATGAAAAAATTTACCGACGAAATTTTTCTGACCGGTCATGCTCCACGTTACGAGTGTCTGGCCACCTTCGGTTTTGAAGCTGAACTCCGCCAGATTCGTCGCCTTCATCGGCTTTTCAAAATCGAGGCGAAAGCAGATGGATTCGCTCGGCTTACTGTCCGTGATGGTCATGCGGCCAACGCCAACTTTGCAATTACCCTCCCACGCCATCGCCGCACCAACGCCAAACGCCGCGCCTTCAAAGGAGTTCTTCGCGTTCGGGTCGAGCTTCGCCCACGGCGACCACGCTTCCCAATTATGCAAATCGTTCACGTGCGGAAAAATTTTCTCCGACGGCGCAGAAATTTTCGCCGAACGCGTGACGGTGAATTCATCCGATTGTCCAACGACGAGGATGACAAACAAAATGACAATGATCGCGAGGGCGAGAAGGATGGGTATCATAATTCTTCTTTCGATTTGAGGTTCAGAGCAGTCCGGCAAATTTTCGGCGCGCATCCCAGAGCAAATACAGCGCGCAGACGATGATAATATCGAGCATCGGATTCAGCAAACCTTCGCCGCCAGTGATGAAAGCGTGGAACGCAATGATGTTGACGATGACCGGGCCGAGCAGCAGCAGGCCGAAATTGCGCAGACGCGGAATCATCACCACGATGCCGCCGACTAGCTCAAAAATTTTCACAAAGTTCATGTAGCCGTCGGCCCGAATGCGCCCATGAAATGAGCGATAGGCGAACCTTCTGGAAATTTCGGCTCCGGTCCGAGATGGAGAAAAAACATGACGCTGGCCATGACGAACAATAGGCCGAGCACGATGCTGGCGATGCAGGGAAGACATTTTTTCATAGCGCGATGAGATTACATTTTCACCAGATGCTCGCAAGTTTTTCTAATGTCTGCCCGACGCCAGCGAAGCGTCAATGAATCACATCCGTCGGAATATTTTCCGGCCGGAGAATCACTTCGCGACCTTTCCAGCACGGCACGCCGACGTTTTTAAATCCGCCCAGATGCCAGCGCCAAGACGAGCCGTAAAACGGATTGTGCGTCGGCCAGAAGGAAATGATGTCCACGCCGATTTCCCGCGCCATTTCAATCGCCCGCGCAATGGTTTTGGGATGATCGTTCCAGTTGAAGATGACGTATTTCCATTCCAGCACGGGCAATTTTTGGCCGCGCGCATCGCGATAGGCGACCATCGCTTTCATCGCTTCATACGCTTTTTCAAAATTGCTGCGGCGCATGTAGCGATCCAGCATTTCGTGATTGATGCCGTGAACGGAAAATAAAATGTGGCTCAACGAAAGTGCGGCCTCGCGCTTGGCGTCCGTGTTGAGCAACACGCCGTTGGTGGACACGACGATACGGCAATCGGGATTTTGGCGGCGCAAAATCGGCAGTTCCTGACAGATGTTCGGCGAGAGAAACGGTTCACCGAGATTCAAATAAAACAACTGCTTCATTCCCAACCGCGCGACGAGTTCGCCCATCTGTGTGAGTTCCGCGAGCGTCATCTGTTTGCTTGTGCGGATGTTCGCCGCGCCTTCGCGGGCGCAGCCGATGCAGTCCACATTGCAGCGCACGGTGTTCTCCAACATGATGCCGCGATCCGGCAAATGTGGTTTGGGCGCAACGCCGCTTTCCGGCAATGGCCGCATAGCACAGCGCGCGCAAGTGGGAATCGGGACGTTGCCTTTGGCTAATTCATCGCGAAAATGTTGCGCGGTGGGGCCAAAGAAAATTTCCTCGAACGTATTTTTCCGCAGATCGCCGATGTGACCGCTGCCGTCGGTGTCCTGACAATTGCACGAAACGGTCAGGTCGGAATTGATGGTGAGATTGTAATCATCATCGCCGGCCAGCACGGAGCAATAATAACCGCGCCCGGAAATTTTTGCGCGCAGCTCCCGCCAACGCCCGACCGACCAGCGGAAAAAATCGCTGACGATCCAGTTGAAGCGCAGCTTGGGATTTTTAATCGGCCGCGCAGTGGTTGGGGTTGCCATGTTGGAAAAATGGTTGGACCCGTTGCGGCGGGCAATACAAATCTCAATTCACCAGCCGATACCAATTATCACGCTGATGCGGTTCGTAGCCGAGGTCGCTGATGAGCCGGTGCATGTCCGGCACGGTCATGTGAAACGTCGTGCCCGCCTGCGAGACAACATTTTCCTCAATCATGATGCTGCCCAAATCATTCGCGCCGTATTTCAAAGCGACCTGACCGATCTCCAGACCTTGCGTGACCCAGGAACTTTGGATGTTCTTGAAATTATCCAAATATATCCGCGCGAGCGCCTGCATCCGCAAATATTCATGCGCGCCCACCGTTGGCGCGCGCAATTTCGTGTGCTCCGCCTGAAACGTCCACGCGATGAACGCGGTAAAATGCCCCATCTGCTCGTTGCCGCTTTGCGCTTTGCGGCTCAATGAAATTTCTTGCTGCGCGCGCAGACGTTCCAAATGTTCGATACGATCCGCCACCGTCTCAACGTGACCGAACATCATCGTCGCGCTCGAATAAAGTCCGAGGCGATGCGCCACATCCATGACTTCGAGCCAATCGTTGCTCATCGCCTTGAGTGGCGCGATGCGCTGCCGCACGCGATCAACGAGAATTTCCCCACCCCCGCCGGGAATCGAGCCGAGTCCGGCATTTTTAAAATCAGAAATAATTTTTTCCAGCGGCTCGTTGAACACTTCACGGAAATGAATGAACTCGCTCGGACTGAAACCGTGGATATTAAAACCGGAAAATTTATTTTTGACGTGCGACAAAATGTCGAGATACCACTGCTTCGTGAGCTTGGGATGATGCCCGCCCTGCATCAACATCTGCGTGCCGCCGAGCGCAATGGTCTCCTCGATTTTTTTATCCATCTCGTCGAACGTGATGACGTAGGAGTCGTCGTCCTTCTCTGTGCGATAAAACGCGCAGAACTTGCAATACACATTGCAAACATTGGTGTAATTGACGTTGCGATCAACGTTGTAGGTGACGATTTCATTGCCGCGCCCGTTGAAATCTTTCGCCTTCGCAAGCTGACGACGACGGTCGGCCAATGTGCCGAGTTCTTCCAGCGGCAAGGTGTAAAGCCGCAACGCTTCGGCGGCATTGATGCGCGCGCCGTCCCAAACTTTTTGTAGCAACTCGTCGAGTGATGCGTCGTAAATCACGGTGAAAAACTAACAGGTTAAAGCGCGCGAATCAAATGGCAGATGGCTCACCGCGTCCGTTTAAATTTCTCCGGCGGCAAGTTCGCCAGCGCCTCGCTCACGGCTTGAACGATTTCCGTTTTGCCCAACGCCTGCGCCGCGCGCGCGCGATGCAGCAGCGCCTCGACCATTTGCGGGTTGAGCGCAAGCGCTCTCTCCGCGCATTCCAGCGCCTGCGCGTGCCGACCAAGTTGGCCGTTCATGCTCGCGAGATTGGCCCAGCCGAGCTGGTTGCCCGGATCGATTTGCAGCGCCTGCATCAAGCACTGTGCCGCGTCCACCGGCCGGTTCATCGCGCCAAATAATAACGCCGCCAGATTATTCCACGCCTTGAAATCCGAAGCGTCCAGTTTCAGTGCGCGGCGGTAACTGGTTTCTGCATCAATCAATCGGCCCGCCGCCGCCAGCGCGATGCCGGAATAATACCACGCCTTCGCGTCCGCTGGCGTTTCCGCCGCCCACGCCTGCGCAAATTCCAGCACCTCCGGCCAGCGCGCTTGTTCGCAAAGCGATCGCGCGTGCGCAATTTTTTCTGACGGACTGACTGCCATGCTCAAATTGTTCCAACTCCGCGCGGCCAAGACAATTCTTGTTTGAAAAATTCCGTGTTCATCGCGCGTGCCTGTGGTTAATTTGTCTCGCCGATGCCGCCGAAACCAAAATTTTCCGCCCGCGACCGCGTGCTCTCGCAATGGCGCGGCGTGGATTACGCGCCGCTCGAAGTCGCGCGCAGCACACCCGCGCGTCTGCCGGGCGACGTGTTGCCCGCGCTCATGAAAGAGCTACGGCTCGATTCGCGTCAGGCCGAAGCCGAAGTTGTCAAAGTCTGGAACTCGCTCATTGATCCGGTCGTCACCGCGCATGCGCAGCCGGCGAATCTGCACAAAGGCACTTTGTTTGTGAACGTGGACAGCAGCGTGTGGCTCACGGAAATCGTCCGCTATCGCCGCAAAGAAATTCTCGAACGGCTGCAACACAGCTTTGGCAAATCGGTCATTCAAAAAATTTCCTTCCGCATCGGGTGACCGTCTCACGCAAAGACGCAAAGGCGCAAAGAAAAATTAAAACTTCGCGCCGTTGCGTCTTTGCGTGAGCCTCAATCCATCAATTTCATCTGCGCGGGCGTGAGTAGCCACGCGAGCGTCGCACATTTTCCGGCACGCAGATTTTCCAACTCCAGTTTGGCCAGCCCGCCTTTTTTTAACGCAAAACCGGCACCGACATTGCCAGTCACCAGCAGCGAAATCAACTCGCTCAAATCAGGTTCGTGGCCGACGAGCAAAATGTTTTCCGGAATTTTTTTCAGTGCAAGAATTCTGGAAACAAGTTTCTTAGCGTCGCCGCCGGGCTTTAATTCATCAGCAAATACAACTTGTTCCCGTAATTTTAAATCTGCCGCCACGATTTCCGCCGTCTGCCGCGCACGCACGAGCGGACTGGAAAAAATCACCTCAATATTTGTTTTCAGCGCGCGCATGGCGGCAGAGATTTTGTTCAATTGTCTTTTGCCCTTCGCGGTGAGTGGTCGCAGATGGTCGCTAGCAAAATGAAATTCTTCGCGTTCCACCGCGAGGCCATGACGCAAGAGAAACAGGTTCATGCCGGAACATACACCGCGTCGCGCCACTCGCAAATGTCCGTGAAATGTCACAATTTAACTTTTGGTTTGGCCGTAAAAATTTTTTATGCTGACTGCGATGCAAACCGCGCGCCGCGCCGTCATTGACGTTGGCACCAACTCGGTCAAGCTGCTCATCGCCGATGTGGCGGGGGTGGACGTGCGTCCTGTCCATGAAGAAAGCCGCCAGACGCGGCTCGGCAAAGGCTTCTACGAAACCCATCGGCTTCAACCTGAACCCATCGCCCGCACCGCCGAAGCCGTCTGGGAATTTTTTGAAACCGCGCGTGAACGCAGTGCGACTTCCATCCGTGTCATCGCCACCAGTGCCGCGCGCGACGCGATGAATCCTCGCGATTTGACGAACGCCATCGAACGCGCGTCCGGCCTGAAAACAGAAATCATCACCGGCGCGCGCGAGGCGGATTGGGCGTTTCAAGGCGTGGCCACCGACGCGGAACTGGCGCAACATCCGTTGTTGCTGCTCGACGTTGGCGGCGGCAGCACGGAATTTATTTTGGGTCATGGCAAAGAAAAAAGTTTCGCGCACAGCTTTCCGCTCGGCACGGTTCGCCTGATGGAAAAATTTCCGCACAGCGATCCGCCCACGCGCAGCGAATTCACGAATTGCCGCGATTGGCTGAAAGATTTTCTGCATCACGAAGTGCGGCCGCAGCTCGGACCGGCGTTGAAAAACCTCGCGCGCGAAAGCTGGCTGGTCGGCACTGGTGGGACGACTAGTATTCTCGCGCGGCTGGAAAAAAAACTCGACCGCTTCGACCGCGAAAAAATCGAGCGAACGGTTTTGACGCTGGAACAAGTCAAAGCGCACCGAAAAAATTTATGGAAATTGCCGCTCGCTGAGCGCAAGGAAGTGCCCGGCCTGCCGAAATTGCGTGCGGATGTGATTCTCACCGGTGTATTGATTTATGAAGCGGTGATGGAGGAATTCGGTTTCAAGGAAGTGCACATCAGCACACGCGGTTTGCGTTTCGCGGCGGTGATGGATTAATCGCCCGCCGCGCAGCAAGCTGGGAATTCAAGATTGTTTTGTGCGGGCAAAGTAATACTTTGTCGTCAAGCAACTCCGTAAAAAATCATGCCTAAACTGACCATCCACGACTTGTTTGCCGCCAAGAAAAGCGGTCGAACCTTCACGGAAATCCGCACGAGCAATTTGAATGAAGCGCTGGCCTGCGCCGCGGCCGGTGTGGAAATGATCATGTGCATGGAGGAAGATTTGCCGGTGATTCGTCCCGCGGTGCCGGATGTTTTCATCGTTGCTGCGCACAACGTCAACGACCCGCGCGCGGCGAGTCCGGAGCAAGCGGTTTCTGCCGGATTTCGATTGATGAACACCGGCGCGGACGCGGTGTATTCTGCGTTGAGTATGAAATGCGTCGAGGCGATGGCGCGTGAACATATTCCGGTCATCGGCCACATCGGTTTTGTGCCGTATCGTTCCACTTGGATCGGCGGTGTGCGCGCGGTGGGCAAAACTGCCGCCGAAGCGAAACAAGTTTTTGACGCGGCCAAGGCGTATCAGGATGCCGGTGCGATCGGCGTGGAGATTGAAATTGTTCCCGCCAAGGTCGCCGAAGAAATCAACCGGCGTTTGGAAAATTTGATTTTGATTTCCATGGGTAGCGGTCTCGGCACGATTCAATATCTGTTCGCCACCGACGTGCTCGGCACGAACACCGGCCACATACCGCGTCACGCCAAAGTTTACGGTCAGATCGGCAAGGAAGAAGCGCGCGTCCAACAGCTGCGCGTGGAAGCGTTCAAGGCACTGCGCGACGAAGTCCAGAGCGGCGCTTATCCGGAAGAAAAACACACCCTGAAAATCAAAAGCGAAGAACACGCAGCGTTTTTGAAAAGTTTAGACTGAGAAATTTTTTGCCCAGCTCGGTGTTCTCTGTGACTCTGTGGCAACATTATGCGCGTTTTAATTGTTGGCTGCGGTTACGTCGGTCTGCCGCTCGGCATCGAGTTGGTGCGACAAGGTCACATCGTTTTCGGCCTGCGCCGCAGCGCGCTCGCCGAAGCTGAATTGAAAGCCGCTGGCATCACGCCGCTCCACGCCGACATCACCCAGCCGGATTCGCTGAAAAATCTACCACGCGATTTTGATTGGGTTGTGAACTGCACCGCGTCCGGCGGCGGCGGCGCGGACGATTACCGGAAAATTTATCTGGAAGGCAATTGCAACCTCATCGCGTGGCTCGCCGGTTCGCCGCTGAAAAAATTCGTCTACACGAGCAGCACCAGTGTTTACGCGCAAAACGACGGCCCCACCGTCACGGAAAAAAGTCCGATCGCGCCGGCCGCGGAAACTTCCAAAGTTCTGGCCGAGACGGAAAACCTTCTGCTCACAGCGGTGGTTGAACGCAAGTTCCCCGCCGTCATTTTACGGGTGGCGGGCATTTACGGCCCGGCGCGCGGACATTCTTTCAAACAATTTTTGCGCGGCGATGCGCGGATTGAAGGAGACGGCGCGCGTTGGTTGAACATGATTCATCGCGATGATGTCATCGGCGTCATCATTGCGGCGTTACACGCTGCGCCCGCCGGAGAAATTTTTAACGCTGCGGACAACGCGCCCGTTAGTCAGCGGGATTTTTTTGCGTGGCTGGCGGCGGAATTAAATCGTCCCCTGCCGCCAACGGTTTCGGCCGAAGCCGAAATCTGGCGGAAACGCGGCGTGACGAACAAGCGCGTGAGCAACGCAAAGCTCCGCACGGAATTGAAATACGAATTTAAATTTCCCGATTTCCGCGCCGGTTACGCGGCAGAAATCTCACGGCTGACTTCAGAAGATTTTCCCATTTGAATTTTTGCCGCAATCTTGGTTTTTTGAAGACATGAATGCGTTCAAACAATTTTCTCTCAGCGTTGCGTTGTTGCTTTTGCTAGCACTGGCGGTCGGCTGCGACACCGTTCCCGTGACGGGGCGAAAGGAATTCACCGGCCTCGTTTCGCACAATCAAGAAATGCAATTGGGCTTGAGCAGTTTTAACCAGTTGAAGCAGACGACGCCCATCAGTCACGATCCGGCGGCGAATGCATTGGTGCAAAAAGTTGGCAAACGGATCGCGGCGGTCGCCAGTGCGGATATGCCGGGCGCGCAATGGGAATTCGTCGTGTTTGAAAGTCCGGTGGCGAATGCGTTTTGTCTGCCGGGTGGAAAAATTGGCGTTTACACCGGCATTTTACCGATCACAAAAGATGAAGCGGGTTTGGCCACGGTCATCGGCCACGAAGTGTCACACGCGGTTGCGCGGCACGGCGCAGAGCGGATGAGCGAGACGATGTTGGAACAGATGGGCGGACAGATTTTGGGCATGTCATTGTCCGGCTACAATCCGCAGGTGCAACAGATGGCGAGCGTGGCCTATGGCTTTACGACGCAAGTGGGCCGCGAATTGCCACATAGCCGCGCACAGGAATCCGAGGCGGATCACATCGGGCTGATTTACATGGCGCGCGCTGGTTACAATCCGCAGGCGGCGGTGCAATTCTGGCAGCGCTTTATGCAATACAATCAGCAGCACGGCGGAAATAGCACGCCGGTTTTTCTGCGCACGCATCCGCTGGATGAAACGCGCATCCGGCAACTACAACAGTGGATGCCGCAGGCGGAGGCGCAGTATCATCCGCAAAATTAAAAAGCGTTGCGGCGATTTGCATCGCGACAACGCCTTGATTGGTTCGGGCGAAAATCAGACCGCGCTGTCGCCCTTTTCGTCGGTGCGGATGCGCGTGGCTTCTTCGATGTTCGAGACGAAAACTTTGCCGTCGCCGATTTTGCCCGTCTTCGCGGCCTTGATGATGGCGGCCACGGCGGCGTCTTTTAGATTGTCGGCGACGACGGTTTCAACTTTGATTTTCGGCAGGAAATCCACGGTGTATTCGCTGCCGCGATAGATTTCGGTGTGACCTTTTTGGCGGCCAAAGCCTTTGACTTCGCTCACAGTCATGCCTTGGATGCCGAGTTCGTTCAACGCGTCTTTGACGTCCGTGAGCTTGAACGGTTTGATGATGGCTTCAATTTTTTTCATAGGTTCCTATTCATTATACGCACTTTCACCGTGTTGGGAAAGGTCTAGTCCAATACTTTCTTCTTCCTGATCCACGCGCAGGCCGATGACAGCGTCCACGATTTTCAAAATGATGAACGTGCCCACACCGCTCAACACGGCGGTAAACAGCACGCCGATGAGTTGATTGAAAAATTGATGCGAACTGCCCGCGAGCGAGACCGCCAGGCCGTTGGCCTTGAAAGTGGTCGCGATGGCGGGGTTCACATCCGCGCTCGCCAGAAAACCGAGCATCAACATGCCGATGATGCTGCCGACGCCGTGCACGCCGAATACGTCGAGCGAATCGTCGTAATTGAAAACGGATTTGATTTTGGTCACCGCAAAATAGCAGACCACACCCGAAGTCAGACCGATGCAAAATGCGGCCGGAATGGAGACAAAGCCAGATGCCGGCGTGATCGTCGCCAGTCCCGCGACCATCCCGGCCGCTGCACCGAGCACGCTGGGACGACCTTTCAATTTCCATTCCACTGCCGCCCAACTTAATGCTGCCGCTGCCGCCGAAAAATGTGTCGCAGCAAATGCGCTGGTAGCGAGCGTGCCAGCGTTCAGTGCGCTGCCGGCATTAAAGCCAAACCAGCCGACCCACAAAAGCCCGGTGCCTATTAGCGATAATACGACATTGTGCGGCACCATCGGTTCGCGCGGAAATCCGGAGCGTTTGCCGAGCACAATCGCAAATACGAGCGCCGACACGCCGGAACTGATGTGCACCACCGTGCCGCCCGCAAAATCGAGCACGGGAATTTTGCCGCCGAGCGACCAATTCAGATAGCCGCCTTTGCCCCAGACCATGTGGCACAACGGCAGATAAATGACCGTCATCCACGCCAGCATGAACACCACATACGCCTTGAATTTGACGCGTTCCGCCACCGCGCCGCTGATGAGCGCGGGCGTGATGATGGCAAACATCATTTGAAACAACATGAACGTCTCCGCTGGAATCGTCGGTGCGTAATCCGCGTCCGGCGCGGCCCCGATACCTTTCAAAAATAAATGCGTCAGCGGATTGCCGCAAAAGACGTTGCCCGCGCCAAATGCCATGCTGTAACCAAAGACCATCCACAGCGCCGAAATCAGCGCCATCAAAATCAAGCTGTGCATCATCGTGGACAAAACATTTTTCGTTCGCACCAAGCCGCCGTAAAACAGAATCAAACCCGGGGCAGTCATCATCAGCACCAGCGCGGAACTGACGAGCAGCCACGCGTTATCGCCGTTGTTAATGGTCACCAAGGGAGCAACGGACGACTGAATTTGAGGCGTCGCATCGGCTCCAAAAACCGAAAAACCGCAGAAAATCAAGCATGAGTAAAGCAAAATTAATCGTCTCGCAGAATGAGCAGGGTTCATGGACGCGCAGTTCACCAAAAAGCTTCTTCGCTGTCAACTTCCCGCTTCAGTTTAAGAAACATTTCGACGCCGCCCGCTTTCATGTTTAATTTTCCCGTCGCAATGTCCGCCGAAGTTCAACTCACGCCCATGATGGCGCAGTATCGCCGCATCAAAGGCGAACTGCCGAAGGATGCGCTGCTGCTCTTTCGCCTCGGCGATTTCTACGAGATGTTTTTTGACGACGCCAAGGACGGCGCGCAGCTCCTGAATCTCTCGCTCACCGCGCGCAACGGCGTGCCGATGTGCGGCCTACCGTTTCACGCGGCGAACAATTACATCTCCCGCGTCCTCAAAGCCGGACGCAAGGTCGCCATCTGCGAACAGACTGAAGAAGCCAAACCCGGCAAGCTCGTCAACCGCGAGGTCACGCAAATCCTCTCGCCCGGCACGCACTTCGACGAACGCATGCTCGTCGCGGAGCGAAACAACTTTCTCGCTGCCGTCAATCCCTCAGGAAAAGTCTTCGGCCTCGCGCTGGTGGATTTGACCACGGGCGATTTCATGACGACGGAATTGGAGAACGAAGCCGCATTGCTCACCGAGCTCGAACGCCTGCGCCCGGCAGAAATTATTTTCCCAACGGAAGCCGTTTCGCTCCGCGATTCCTTGCGCGGTGCGTTCCAGATTCTGAGCGGCTATGACGACTGGACGTTCGCGCCGGAAACCGCGTTCTTCACGGTGAAGGAACATTTTAAAGTCGCCACGCTCGACGGCTTTGGCCTGAAAGATAAAAACGCCGCCATCGGCGCGGCGGGTGGCGCGCTGCATTATCTCACGCAAAGTTTACGCCGTGATGTGAAGCATCTCACGCGCATCACGTTTTATCGGCGCAGCGATTTTCTCACGCTGGATTACACCACGCTGCGGCATCTGGAGATTCTTGAACCGCAACATCACGATGCGCCGCGCAATTCGTCGCTCTACGGCGCGTTGAACCGCACCACCACGCCGATGGGCGCGCGTCTGTTGCGGCAATGGCTCTCGCAGCCGCTCGCCGGCGTGGAACCGATTCGCCGTCGGCAGGAAGCGGTGCAGACGTTTCTCGAAAACACTTTTGGCCTCGATAGTTTTCGCCAGCAACTCACCAACGTGCGCGATTTGGAACGCACGATTGGCCGCTTGAGTTCCGGCAGCGGCAACGCGCGTGATCTCGTCGCGCTGCGAACGGCATTGGAACAGATTCCTGCACTGAAACAAACTTTGGCGACGGTCAATTCCGCAGGCACGACGTTGATCGCTGATTTGAACAGCCAGATTTCGGAATCGCCCGACCTCGTTGAATTGATTTCCCGCGCCGTCGTGGACGAACCGCCGTTGCCGATCAAAGAAGGCGGCATGATCCGCGACGGTTTTGACGCAAACCTCGATGAGCTTCGCAATGCCCAACGCGGCGGTAAAGATTGGATCGCCAAATTGCAGGCCGACGAAATCGAGCGCACGGGAATTTCCTCGCTGAAAGTGCGCTTCAATTCTGTTTTCGGTTATTACATTGAAGTCACCAAGTCGAATCTCGACAAGGTGCCGCCGCATTATCATCGCAAGCAGACCGTCGCTAACGGCGAACGCTTCATAACGCCCGAGCTGAAAGACATGGAGGGTAAAATCCTCGGTGCGGAGGAACGCAGCGTGAAGTTGGAATACGAAATTTTTCAACGCGTGCGCGAAGAAGTGCTCGCGCAGATGAATCGCATTCAGCAGACCGCGTCTGCCTTGGCGCAGCTCGATGTGCTCGGCGGCTTCGCTGAGACTGCGCGGCTCCATAACTATTGCCGGCCGCAAGTTGCCGACGAAGGTGTATTGCAAATCCGCGATGGTCGGCATCCGGTGTTAGAACAGCAACTCGTGGAGGAACGTTTTGTTCCGAACGGCGTGACGTTCACCAAAGAACTTCAAATCGCGCTTATCACCGGGCCGAACATGGCGGGTAAATCCACTTACATCCGGCAAGTCGCGTTGCTCACGCTGCTCGCGCACACCGGCAGTTTCGTGCCCGCTGCCGAGGCGCGGATCGATTTGGTGGACCGCATCTTCACGCGCATCGGCGCGAGCGATGATTTGGCGCGCGGGCAAAGCACGTTCATGGTCGAGATGACCGAGACGGCGAACATTTTGAACAATGCCACGCCGCGCAGTTTGATTGTGCTCGATGAAATCGGGCGCGGCACGAGCACGTTCGACGGTTTGAGTTTGGCGTGGTCAATCGTCGAGCATTTGCACAATCAGGTCGGCGCGAAAACATTGTTCGCCACGCACTATCACGAGCTGACGGAGCTTTCGGCGCGTTTGCCGCGCATCAAAAATTTCAACGTCGCCGTGCGTGAGTGGCACGACCAGATTGTTTTTCTCCGCAAAATCGTTGAAGGCGGCACGGACAAGAGCTACGGCATCCAGGTCGCGCGGCTGGCGGGTGTGCCGAAGGAAGTTTTGGAACGTGCGAAACAGATTTTGTCGAACTTGGAAGAATCCGAACTCACGCCGGAAGGCAACGTGCGTCCGCCGCGCCGCGCGCAAGACCGCGAGAAATTAAAGAAACTCGCGCCACCGCCGGAGTTGGATTTGTTCTCCTGAAATTTAATCCATGTCTGCCGCCGCTTCACCAGCCCAATCCAAGCTTAGAAATTTTCTCCAGAAATTTCTCGTGCTGCGTAGCGCTCCGCGCGAGTTGTGGATCATTTACGCCGCCTACATCCTCGAAAATCTGGCCTACAAAGTTGGCGCGGCGGGCGTGCTGCCGCTGTGGCTTTCATCTGACCTCGGCTTCAATGACGTGAAAGCCGGCGCGATGATCGCGACGTGGTCCGCCGTGATGACGCTCATCACGGTGATGATCGGTTCGCTGACGGACGCGCTCGGCATCCGCCGGACTTTTCTGCTCGGCTTCTGCGTCTGTCTCGTGTCGCGCAGTGTCATGGCGATGACGGTTGAAAAATGGGTCGTGCTGCCGTTCGGCCTGTATTTGCAGGCGATCGGCATCGCGCTCATGGTGCCGGTGATGGTCGCGGCGGTGAAAAAATATTCCAACGCGGCGCAACGGTCGGTGGCGTTCTCGCTGTATTACGCGCTGATGAATCTCGGTTACGCCATCGGCGACGGCATCTTTGACCGCGTGCGCGGCGCGAACGGCCTGGGCGAACACGGCCACTGGCTGCTGCCGGTTTTTGGCACGGACTTGAGCAGTTATCGTGTGCTGATTTTGCTCGGCGTATTTTTTACTGTGCCGGGGTTGCTGGTGGTATGGTTCTTCCTGCGCGACGGCGTGGAGATGACAGAGAATGGCGTCGTCATTGCGGAAAAACCGGCGGCGCGAGCGAAATCCATTTCGTGGTTCTCCGCGCTGCTGACCAGTTGCCGCGCGACGACAAAAAAAACCATCCGCATTTTTTCCGACCTCTGGCGGCAACCGGCATTTTACCGTTTTCTGGTTTTCATGACACTCGTCGTCGGCGTGCGGATGATTTTTTATCACGTCTTTTACACGTTTCCAAAATACGGCATCCGTGAACTCGGCGATGGCGCGCCGGTCGGCCAATTGAGCGGAATGTTGAATGAGATCATGATTCTCGTGCTGGTTCCCATCTGCGGCGTGCTCACGCAAAAAGTCACCGCGTATCGCATGGTGACGATTGGCAGTTTGATTTCCTCGCTGTCGGTTTTTTTTCTCGCGCTGCCGGCGGTGTGGTTCAAGCCGATGGCCGACGGCTGGCTCGGAAATTTAATCGGTCACCAATGGCTCGGCGTGATTGGCGCGGTGAATCCGCTCTACATTTCCATTTTCCTTTTCATCGCGCTGTTGTCGGTCGGCGAAGCGTTGTGGTCGCCGCGCCTTTACGAATACGCCGCCGCCATTGCGCCCAAAGGCCAGGAAGCTTCCTACATGGCGCTTTCAATGCTGCCGTATTTTCTCGCGAAATTTTTTGTCGGCGGCACGTCCGGCTGGCTGCTGGCAAGATTCTGTCCGGCAGAAGGCGCGCGCAATCCGGAAATCATGTGGTTTATCATCGGCAGCATGGCGCTCGTGACGCCGATGGGAACTTTTCTTTTCCGAAAATATATTCAAGTCCACGAAGATGGACGCTAATCTTTCAACGGCAAAATAATCATGTCAAACAACCTCGTTTCTGAAAAACTCCGGCGACTGGAAATTTCCGGTCGCGTCGCAATTGTGAATGGCCACGGCGGTTTGCCGCTCGTCAAAATCACCACGCCGTGGAGCACGGCAGAAATTTATCTGCACGGCGCACACGTCGCCGGTTTTCAGAAAAACGGGGAACCGCCACTGATTTTCATGAGCGCAAAAAGTTTTTTCGACACGGGCAAACCGATTCGCGGCGGCGTGCCGATCTGTTTTCCGTGGTTCGGCAACCGCGACGGCGAACCGTCGCACGGCTTCGCGCGCCTCACGGAGTGGGCGCTCGTCAACACCGCAGCTGCGCCGAACGGCGCGGTGACGCTGACGCTCGCGCTGCCGGGAATTTCCGGCAGCTCAAAATGGAATTCCTTGCGCACCGAATTTGTCGTCACGGTTGCCGATAAACTCACGATGGAGTTGACCACAACCAGCGAATCATGCGACGGCGCGTTGGAGATCGAGAATTGCCTGCACACTTATTTTCACGTCGGCGACATCAGTGCCGTTTCGCTCACCGGACTGCAAGGTGCGCCGTTCGATGACTTTGCTTTTGGCGCGGGTGGTGCGCGGCGCGCGGCGGACATTTCTGCTTTACGCATCACGCAAGAAACCAACCGCGTTTATCCTGACAACGCTGCGACCGTTGAAATCATTGACGAAAAACTTCAGCGGGAAATTCGCGTGGAAAAAAATAATTCCAACTCGACCGTCGTTTGGAATCCGTGGACAACGCAAAAAATGCCGGAAGATTGGGGCACCAATGAACACCTGAACATGGTTTGCGTGGAATCCGGCAACGTGAAGCAGAACAAAATTCTTCTCGCGCCCGGAAATTTAGCGGCGTTGAAAGTGGTTTTGAGCAGTGCGCCGTTGAAATGATTTCGCTGTCTGAAATTCAGCCCGCCGGTGTGGACTTGGTCGCCCAAGTGGAAGAAATTTTTTCGCCGAGCGGCATTCTGTCCAAGGCGAGCAATTTTGAATTTCGCCCGCAGCAGCAGGAGATGGCCGTGGCCGTGGCGCGTGCGTTGCAAAATCGCGAGCACCTCGCGGTCGAAGCCGGGACCGGCGTTGGAAAAAGTTTGGCATATTTGATTCCGGCGATTCTTTTCGCCGTCGCGCAAAAGAAAAAAGCCATTGTCTCAACGCACACGATCAATCTGCAGGAACAGCTCACGGAAAAAGATTTGCCCATGTTGGCGGCGGTTTTGGGCTCACTGCCGGAACCCGTGAAGTTCAGTTACGCGATGCTGAAAGGCCGCGCGAATTATCTCTGCACGCGGCGATTGCAGAAAGCGATACAGCAAAGCGGCAATCTTTTCACGTCGTCCGAAGCGGAGGAATTGCAGCGCATCTACGAATGGTCAAAGACGACGAAGGACGGAAGCCTGTCGGATTTTTCCATCGAGCCGGACGCGAAAGTCTGGGCGCAAGTGTGCTCGGAACGCGGATTGTGTTCGCCGAAAACGTGCGGGCATCAATCCGATTTTGCGCGCGACCACGACGTTTGTTTTTTTCAGCGCGTGCGCAATCGCATTCTTTCGGCGGACGTGGTGATTTTGAATCACACACTTTTTTTTACGCTGCTCGGCGGCGTGGATGAAGAAATGGAAGGCGGCATTTTGTTCAAGAACGACTTCGTCATTTTTGATGAGGCGCACACGATGGAAAGCGTGGCGTCGCGGCACATCGGCTTGAGTGTGTCGAGCGGGCAGGTGCGCTATTCGCTGAACCGGCTGTGGAATCCGCGCACGGAAAAAGGTCTGCTCGCGACGTTGCGCCAAGGCAAAGCGGTGAAACTGGTCGCGGAAATCTTGAGCGAGTCGGACAAGTTTTTTGAAAATGTTGAAAGCGCCTGCGAAGAAATTTCGGCGGCGGTGAAACCAAAATATGGCGGCGAAAGTGGACGCAAGCGGGCGTGGACGGAATTACGCATTCGCCGTGCAGAACTGGTAAAAGACAATGTTACGTTGCCGATTCAGCGCTTGCGCGAAGCGGTGAGCGAGCTGGTGAAATTGAGCGATGACAAAGACATCGGACAGGAACTCATCGAATGCAACCGGCGGCTGGGCGAGCTGAAAATTGAAGTCGCGGAATTTTTGAGCCAGCAGGCAGACGACCATGTTTACTGGGTCGAGCGTAGCGGTAAGACGCAGCGAAATCTTTCGCTCAATGCGGCGCCGGTGGATGTGGCCGAATATTTGCGGCTGCGGCTTTTTGAAAGCGATACCAGCGTGGTGATGACGAGCGCGACGCTCGCGACAAATTCCAATTCGCAATCGGGGCTGAATTATTTTTCCAAGCGCGTCGGCTGCGAATCCGCGACGATGCTGCAAGTCGGCACGCCGTTTAATTATGAGCGGCAGATGAAATTGTTTGCGGTAAAAAAAATGCCGGATCCGCGCGAGGCCGGTTATGCGGATGCTCTGATTCATTGGGTGGAACATTTTGTCCGGCAGACGCACGGCAAGGCGTTCGTGCTGTTCACGAGTTACAAGTTGATGCAGGAAGTTGCGGATCGCATGCGGCCGTTTTTTGAGGAATTGAAACTGGAGTTGTTTGTCCAAGGCACGGGCACGCCGCGCTCGACGATGCTGGAAAAATTCAAGGACGACACGGATTCGGTCTTGTTTGGCACGGATAGTTTTTGGCAGGGCGTGGATGTGCCGGGCGAAGCGTTGAGCAACGTCATCATCACGCGGCTGCCGTTCGCGGTGCCGGACCATCCGCTCATCGAGGCGCGACTGGAGGCAATCGAAGCGCGCGGTGGAAATTCGTTCGGCGAATTTTCTTTGCCGGAAGCGATTCTGAAGTTTCGTCAAGGCGTCGGCAGATTAATTCGCACGAAGACGGACACGGGAATTATTGTGGTGCTGGACAACCGGATTTTGACGAAGCAATACGGTCAGGCTTTTCTCGAGGCGCTGCCGAAATGTCCGGTGGAAATCATCTGAACAGGTTTCTTAACTTGTGCGGGGAAAGCGGGCTTGGTAAGTTAAGGCGTCAGTTTTTCGCCGCGTCTGTCCGATGGTGTAATGGTAGCACAGAGCTCTTTGGAGGCTTTAGTCATGGTTCGAATCCATGTCGGACAACCACATCAGTTCCTTTCCTGCACTAAATTTCAACCAGAACGCCGTCCGCCGCCAATTTTTTCTACAAGCGACTCCACCAAATCGGCGTGGGATGCGGCACATCAATAATCACACGCTGGTCGGGGCTGGCTTTGGTGTAGATGGCGTAACTGGTTTTCTTCAATGAAAAATGTCCGTGGGCGAGGCGGCGCAAACGGTGGTTCAAAATCCACAACGGTTTGCCGAGGCGCACGCCCGCAGGAATCATGGCGTTGGTTTCATTTTTTTCGCGGATGGCGTTCGGCTTTAGATTCATGTTGTCGCCGGTGTCGGCAAAAACGGAAGTGAAGATTGACGCGTCCGCAATCAGCACACGCTGTTTCATCAATTCCAGCACCCAATGAAAATCGCCGAGGTCGCGCCACTTGGTGTCGAAGAAAATTTTGCGCTGCTCAATGACGCGGCGGCGAATGAAAATGGAGCTCGTCAGCGCGGGAAAACGATACCAGATATGTTTTTGGTCGGGCACCATGCCGTGCCGGTGGCAAATATATTTGCCGTCGCCATCGGTCACGATGCTGCCGGCGAGCAACACTTCTACTTGCGGATTTTCGAGAAAAAATTGTTCGACGGCCATGAGCGCGCCGGGCAGGTATTGTTCATCGCAGTTCAGATACGCAAGAATATCACCGGTCGCACGGCGGTAACCGCGATTCACGGCGTCATACATACCGGCGTCTTTTTCGATGAATGCTTTGACGCGCGGATCGTGCGGAAGCCAGTTTTGCGTGCCGTCGTCGGAACAGGAATCTTGCACGATATGTTCCAGCTCGACGCCTTTTTGATCGGCCACGGACGCAATGCACAATTTCAGCCACTCGGAATTTTTGTAGCTGGGCGTGATAATGGAAAATTTCAAGTGCGTCGGCGCGACGGCGGCAACGTGACCGGCGGCGATTTTTTCCTGATATTCAAGATGGGCGCATTCCTGCCGGATGCGGCCGATCGTCAGAGTGAATACTTCGAGCAGAATAAAGCGGACGATGAAGTTCCAAACAAAAACCAGAACCGAGCGATAGTCGGAATCACCCTCGAATTGAATTGTTGGCCCCATGAATGAAGCCACCAGCACAAACAGCGTTGCCCAACGCGAGTTGACGAGCAGGGCGACAATTCCACACGGCATGGCGTAAAATAGAAGGAACAGTAAATGCGGATTGGCATGGCTATGAACAACGACGATGGCGGCGAACAGCAGCGCGGCCAGCAACAGCGTCTGCCAGTGCAGCTTCAAATCTTTGAGCAGCGACGTTTTTTCGTCGGCGACACCGGACGGCGGATTGACCACCCAGATTTTTAATACGCGATAAATGCGCAGCCATTTTAGTGGCAGAAATTCAAAACCGGCGCGCACCAGCGAGTCGTAATACGTCCACAATTTTCCGGCCACGGTGTGATAGGCAAGCTCGGACCAGCGCGGTTTTAGTTTTGTCGGTTGAACCGGAATTTTCAGCCAGTCCGCCTGCATCTGTTCCCAGCGATGGCGATAGCGCGTCAATTTTTGGTTGATGGCGGGCGCGACCAATTCCTGATTGTAATGTTGTCGCTCAATGATGCCGCGCCGGAGATACGCATGATGCGGTGCTTTATAAATCGCGGACAAATCTGCCTTGTTGAGATGCAGCATCTGCTCGTCGAACGGCACCTCCAGAAACGCGCTGATGTCGCGACAAGTTTTTTCCGTCCGCTCCACGATGCCCGCGTAATCCACCCGCAAAATGCGCGCGCCCATTTTTTCCAGCCGGTTCGTCTGGCGAATCAATTGTTCCTGCTGGTAAATCAACCGGCTCAACATGCCCGGCTTGCCGAAAAAACGCGAAGTCTGTCCCGCCTTCACCACGCTGCGGTAAATTTCCTCTGGCGGTCGCCAGACAATAATGAAATACGCGTTCGGATACCGCTTGTGCAATTGCTCCAGCCGGTCGCAGTAGAACGGGGATTTTTCGCCGCTCACCGCCGCGCCTTTGCGCTCGCCGAACGTGCGATACAAATCCAGCGGCGTGCGGATTTGATCCAGCCCGTGACAATCATTTGCCTCCACCATCCGATGCCGCGAGAGCGCCTGATTGTAAAATTCGATGCGCTCCGCCCAATTGTGCCGGAAGCGCAGCGGCAGCAGCGGACGCGGAAAATTCCAGACATCGCACTCATACATCAGCGCGATCTGCGGATTCTGGTTCAGCAGCGAACACAGCAACGACGTGCCGGAACGAAATACGCCGACGACAAAAACTGGATTCTGATTAGGCATCGAGAGAAAGTCTGGGGCAAAAGGTTAAGACTAACGCCGCTCAAAGCAACCGTCAAAATGTCACCGTGTGCGAAATTTTTGCGCCACCGGAATCCGCCGGCCCATCCCGAACGCGCGCGGCGAAACCTTCAAACCCGGCGCCGCCTGCCGCCGTTTGTATTCGCTGAAATTGATTTTATTCACCACGTCGTTCACCACCGCCGCGTCAAAACCGCGCGCCACAATTTCCGCTTTGCTCAAATTATTGACGACATACAAATCCAAAATCGCATCCAGAATTTCGTATGGCGGCAATGAGTCTTGATCTTTCTGCCCCGGCCGCAATTCCGCGCTCGGCGGCTTGGAAATTGAATCTGCCGGAATAATCTCGCGCTCGCGGTTCACCCACTTGGAAATTTTATAAACATCCGTCTTCAGCACATCCGCGATGGGCGCGAGCGCACCATTCATATCGCCATAAAGCGTGCAATAGCCCACGGCCATTTCCGATTTATTGCCCGTCGTCAGCACCAGCGCGCCGAATTTATTCGATAGCGCCATCAGCGTCACCCCGCGCAACCGCGACTGGATATTTTCCTCCGCTTCGTTTGGTTTCGTGCCCGCAAAAACTGTTTCCAATTGTTTTTCCACCGCCAGAAACACCGGCTCAATCGGCAAAACTTCGTAACGGATTTTTAAATTTCGCGCGAGTTTTTCTGCGTCCGTCAAACTGCCTTCGCTCGAATAACGCGCGGGCATCGCCACGCCGAGAACATTGTCCGCGCCGAGCGCGTCCGCCGCGATGACCGCGATGAGCGCCGAATCAATCCCGCCGGACAAACCCAGAATGACCGACTTAAATCCGCACTTGTGAACATAATCACGAATCCCCAATGACAGCGCGGAAAATAACAGCTCCTCGCGCGGCGGAAATTCCATTCGGACTGCTGGCTTCGGACTGCGGGCTTCTGGCTCCAAATCCACGACCAAAACTTGTTCCGCAAAACCTTGGCCGAGCGCGATAACTTCTCCGCTCGCATTCAGCACAACGCTGTGGCCGTCAAAAATTAATTCATCATTCGCGCCGACGGCGTTGACCTGCGCGAGCGGAATTTTTTCATCGCGCGCCACGCGCCGCAGCATTTCCAAACGCGTTTTTTCTTTGCCGTCATGCCACGGCGACGCCGACAAATTTAAAATCATTTCCGCGCCTTGTGCCACGAGTTCGCGCACCGGATCGCGGCGATACAATCGCGCCGGCCAAAAATCCTCGTCGTTCCAGATGTCCTCACAAATCGTAATACCGATTTTTTTGCCGTTGAAAATAAATGGCTCCACGGTTTTCGCCGGCTCGAAATAACGGTCTTCGTCAAACACGTCATACGTCGGCAACAAACTTTTGGTCGTGCGCCAGACGATTTTTCCGTGCTGCAAAACGGCGGCGGCATTTTTTAAGGCGCGTCCGGGACGGTCAGAATTTTTTTCGACGTAGCCGACGCACAACGGAATTTCGCCAATGTTCGCAGCGGTTTCCTGCAACGCGGCGAGGTTGGCGGCAATAAAATCTTCGCGCAGGAGTAAATCGCGCGGCGGATAACCGCACAAAAATAATTCCGGCGCGATGACAAATTCTGCGCCGCGCGCGACGGCCTCCGCGTAGGCGCGCACAAGTTTTTCGCGGTTGGCCGCGAACGCGCCGATAGTCGGATTAAGCTGGAGCAGGCCGATTTTCATTTAGGATTTACGATATACGATTGACGCGCCGTGGGCGAGTTGACGACGAATCGTAAATCGTAAATCGCCAATCGTAAATTCATTCTTCCACGCTGTGCAACGCGGCGGCCAGACTCGCGAGGTGACGCTCGATGGTAAAATTGGCGACAAAATGTTCACGCAAATGCTCGCCACTTTTTATCGCCAATACTTTTAGCAGCGCGGCGGCGATTTCATCCGCATCCTGATTGTTGACGAGACCGGGATAATCCGGCGGCAGCATTTCAGGCAATGAACGCCAGCGCGTCGTGACGATGGGCAAGCCGTGCGCCATGGCTTCGATGAGATTGACCGGTTGGTTCTCGCCAAGGTAACGCGTGGGAAACAGAAATAAATCCGCCTCGCGCAGCAAAGCGCTCTTGCGTTCGCCGGAAGCGAACCCAGCGAGCTGAACCGTGGCAGCGACTTCGGGATTTTTCTGCCGCTGAGTGAATTCCGCCTGTTCGTCGTAGGTGACAAAATTGCCGGCGACGGTGAGTTGCAAGCGCAGCGGTAATTTGCGCGCGGCCAGTTCGCGGTTGGCCGCAAGCACGCCGTCCAACGCGGCGAACAAACCTTTTTCCCGCGTGCAGTGTGCAAGAAACAGGACGTTGACCGTGACGGGTGAGCCGGAAAAATTGCCGGCGAAAATTTGTTGGCGCTGCGCGAATCGCGCGCGGCGGTGTGGGCGGAGTGCGGTTTCAAAATCTGGGCACGGATCGGGAATGCCGTTGTGCACGATGGCAACGCGGTGCGACAGCAGTTTTTCCGCATCGGCAAAATTGTAGCGCGATAGCACCAAACTCAAATCCACCGGCTGGAATAACCGATACGTCGCGGCGCGATAGGTGACGATGGTTTCAGTTTCCAGCCATTTGGCGAGGCCAGCGGCGTGCCAATGCAAAATCATGTTTTTGAAAAACGGTCGGCACAAAAACATCACCAGCCAATCGCGATACAGCGCAACACGTTTGCCGGGCGCGGGCACGTAATAAAAATTTTTCACGCCGTAACGAAACCGAAGGTAGATTGCTTGCAAACAAAACCAAAGAATCAGCAAAATTTTCCCGCCCTGAAATTCGCCAATGTCCGATAGACCGCGTGAGAAACGCGCGTTGACGTGATAACACTCGATGCCATGCGGATTCGCCGCGCCGGATTTTTTTTTGCGCGCATCGCCGCCGAAACCTTCGAGCATCAGCTGCACCATGTAGCTCTGGCCGTGGTGCGGCGGCGGCGTGTGGGCAAAGACGAGCAATTTCATTTCTGATTTGCGATTTACGATATACGATTTACACGTCGCATGAATTTTGGAATCGTAAATCCTAAATCCTGAATCGTAAATGACGAAGCGCATCAATGTTCTTGGCGTCGGTATCAGCGTGCTCAATCTGGAAAGCGCGCTGACTGCCATCGGCGACGCCGTGCGCGAACGGCGCAAAGGCTACGTCTGCGTCACCGGCGTTCACGGCGTGATGGAAGCGCAGGACGATGCCGGTTTCAAAAAAATTCTCAACGAATCTTTTCTTTGCACGCCCGACGGTATGCCGATGGTTTGGGCGGGGAAATTAAACGGCCAGCGCGAAATGCGTCGCGTTTACGGGCCGGATTTACTATTGGACGTTTGCGCGTGGAGCGAAACGAGCGGCGCAAAACATTTTTTTTACGGCGGTGCCGACGGCGTCGCGGAACTGCTGGCGCAAAAATTAAAACTCAAATTTCCGAAGCTGAAAATCGTCGGCACGTTCACGCCGCCGTTCCGCGCGCTCAATGCGGAGGAAGCATTAAAATTGCGGGAACAGGTCGCAACCGCGCAGCCGGACATTTTGTGGGTCGGCTTGAGCACGCCCAAACAGGAAAAATTCATGGCGGAATTTTTGCCAAAGCTCGACGCGACGTTGATGATTGGCGTGGGCGCGGCGTTTGATTTTCACAGTGGCCGCGTCAAACAAGCGCCGCGCTGGATGCAGCGCAGCGGACTGGAATGGCTTTTCCGTTTATGTAGCGAGCCGCGTCGACTGGCAAAACGCTATTTTAAAAACAACCCGTTGTTCGTGCTAAAATATTTTTGCCAGTTGACCGGCTTAAAAAAATTTCCGTTGGAATAATTTCGCCGCCCGAATTTGTTTGAGCAAATCCAGCCAGTTTGTAGTCTAAAGTCTGCCCTTGCACACGCATGAACGAAACTGAACCCAAAGCAACGCCATTAGATTGGCGGACGGACTTGGCGGACTGCTGGCAGCGGCTGCCGAATAAATTATTTTTCTTCAGTCTGCTGGCGGCTTGGCTCGCGCTGTTTCAATTTCTCGGCAATTCTATTCTGGGCTACGTCCATTCGCCGTCGCTCTTCGCCTGGCTGCACAATAGTTACGCTTTATCGAGTCCGGAAACCGACGATGGCTACGGTAATCTAATTCCATTTATTGTGCTCGGCCTGTTTTGGTGGAAACGTAAAACCTTGCTGGCCTTGCCGCTGCAAGTGTGGTGGCCGGGAATTCTCTTTTTGCTCGCAGGCGGCGCGCTACACCTGCTGGGTTACAGCGTGCAACAACCGCGCTTGTCGGTGCTGGCGATGTTTGTCGGCATTTTCGGATTGATGGGACTGGCATGGGGACGCGCGTGGCTGCAAGAAAGTTTTTTTCCGTTTTGGTTGTTTATTTTTTCCGTGCCGATGGCGGCGCTGCTGACGGTGTTCACCTTGCCGCTACGCCTGCTGGTTACGTGGCTGGTCGCGCTGTGCTCGAATCTGCTGACGATTGAGGTGGTGCGGCAGGGAACAATTTTGTCCGCGCCGGACGGCAGCTATCAATATGACGTAGTCGCGGCGTGCAGCGGAATGCACAGCTTGGTGGCAATTTTTTTACTCGCCACCGTTTATGGCTTCGTCACATTTCGCTCGACGGGCAAAAGGCTGTTTTTGATGTCGCTGGCGCTGCCGCTCTCGGTGCTGGGCAATTTCACGCGGCTGATGCTGGTTATTTTTGCGGCGGAAATCGGCGGCCAATCTACTGGCAATTACGTGCATGAAAATAGTTTCTTCAGCTTGGTTCCGTATATACCCGCCATCGGTGGATTGTTGCTCGCGGGTCGCTGGCTCGCAAAAAAACCGGAGGCGAAAATTAAATGAACGCTTCGCGCCAAAAGGTTTTTTTGTTCGCCGTCGCACTGGCATTAATCGCCAGCACGGCCGGTGCGGTAATGTTTTTGAAAGCGCATCAGCGGCTCGGCGCGCCGGGCATTCGCGCTGTGCCCATCGCAGGCAGCGTGAATTTACAAATCGCCCTGCCGGAACGCGTGCTGGATTTTACTTCCACGAATGTGCCGGAAGCACAGGTCGTGCTGGATTATCTGCCCAAAGACACTAGCTTTGCCCAGCGGTATTACTCCGCGACCGACGGTGCGTGGGCGATTGGCAATGTCGTTTTGATGGGCGCGGATCGGACGAGCATTCACCGGCCAAATTATTGTTTACCCGGTCAAGGTTGGCTGGTTCACGACCAGACCGAAGTGAAATTGCCCATTGCTGGGGCGACGCCGTATGAGCTGCCGGTGATGAAATGGATTGTCAGTCGCAATTATTCTGCGCCCGACGGCAGCCAGCAAGGTGTGAGCGGCATTTACGTTTTCTGGTTCGTCACGGAACATCAGACCACTGACAGTTTTCCGGCCATGCTCAAATCCATGTTGTTTCATCAACTCGCGCACGGCGTGTTGCAACGCTGGGCTTACGTTTCTTATTTCACCGTCTGCCGACCGGGCGAGGAAGCCGCCACGTTTGCGCGGATGAAATCGCTCATCACCGCGTCTGTGCCGGAATTTCAACTACCACCAACGCCCGCAAAATGAATTGAATTCGTTTCGCTCCTCGCTATGTTGACGCAACCCTAGAGACTGTTTGTCATGCTGCAACGCGACCGACTCATCCGCACCCAAGTGCAACAACTCGCCGACGCGAGTTTGTTCGCCATGAGTTTTTGGCTCGCCTTTTGTGTGCGCGGAACCGCCTTTTTTTCCGAAACGTTCGGTCTTGATTCCATCTCGCCCGAAGCTTTCAACGAAGTTGTGTGGCTTTACTTCGCGCTCGTGCCGGCAGCGCCGCTGGTGCTGGAATCGCAGGGCTTTTACAATCGCCCGGCCATCGGTCGACATCCCTCCCTTTTCTGGCCGCTGCTGAAAGCCTGTTTCATAGTGACCATTGGCATGGTGCTCCTCCTGTTCTTGTTCCGAAAATCTGATACTGCCCCGCGCGGTGTCATGGTTTTATTTGGCGTCATCAGCTTCGTGCTTGTCTGGCTTAAAGAAGAAGTCGTGGCGGTTGCGCTGCGCAGCCGTCTTGCCAAATCGCAATATCACCGCCGCATCATTCTCGCTGGGATCCCCGCCGAGACCGCTAAACTTCGCCGTGAAATTAACGCCCACTCCGGTGAAGGCGTCGAAGTCGTGGGCGAATTTAATTTGTCCGGCGCGCCCGTGCAGGAGCTGATTGACCTGCTCCACGAACATTCCGTCAGCGGCGTTTTCGTCACCGCGCGCCACGCGCAACTCGACCGCGTCGAAAGCGTGCTCCAACTTTGCGAAGTCGAAGGCGTCGAGGCGTGGCTGGTCGCCGATTTTTTCGCAACGCAAATCGCCCGCGCCAGTTTCGACGAAATGTTCGGCAAACCACTTTTAGTTTTCCGCACCACGCCGGAAACCTCCTGGCAGATCATCACCAAACTGCTGCTCGATTTTTTTGGCGCGCTGGCGTTAATCATTTTCACCTCGCCGCTGATGCTCATTATCGCTGTGCTCGTGAAATTTACTTCGCCCGGTCCGATTTTATTCCGCCAGCAGCGCTCCGGCCTCAACGGCGCGCCGTTTGAAATCCTCAAGTTCCGCACCATGTCCACGAACGCCGAACAGTTGCAACACGAACTCGCCGCGATGAATGAAATGTCCGGCCCCGTTTTCAAAGTCACCAACGACCCGCGCATCACGCGCTTCGGTAAATGGCTTCGCAAATACAGCCTCGATGAACTCCCGCAACTCTTCAACGTCCTGCGCGGCGAGATGAGTCTCGTCGGCCCGCGCCCGCTGCCCGTGGACGAAGTCCGCCGTTTCAGCGACCTCGCGCACCGCCGCCGCTTGAGCGTCAAGCCCGGCCTCACCTGCCTCTGGCAAATCAATGGCCGCAACAAAATTTCCGACTTCAAAGAATGGGTCCGCCTCGACCTCGAATACATTGACAACTGGTCCATCTGGCTTGACTTAAAAATTCTACTGTTCACGCTTCCCGCCGTCTTGCGCGGCACGGGCGCAAAGTAAAAACCATTGCTGATTTATGATGAAAAAAAAATCTCCTGTCTCCGTCGTCACCGGCGCTGCCGGTTTTCTTGGCTCACACCTGACCGACTTGCTCCTATCGCGCGGCCACAAAGTCATCGGCCTCGATAATTTTGTCACCGGCAGCGCGGACAACATCGCGCACCTCGGCGGCAATAAAAATTTCAAGTTCATCCAGCAGGACGTCACCGAATTTATTTTTCTCGAAGGCGCGGTGGATTACGTCTGGCACTTTGCCTCGCCCGCCAGCCCGATTGATTATTTACAAATTCCGATCCAGACCATGAAGGTCGGCTCGCTCGGCACGCACAAGGCACTTGGCCTCGCCAAAAATAAAGGCGCGCGCTTTCTTGTCGCCTCCACTTCCGAAATTTACGGCGATCCGCACGTGCATCCGCAGACCGAAGAATATTGGGGCAACGTCAGCACCATCGGCCCGCGCGGCTGTTACGACGAAGCCAAACGCTTTGCCGAAGCGCTCACAATGGCTTATCACCGCGAACACAAAGTGGAAACACGCATCGTCAGAATCTTTAATACCTACGGCCCCAGAATGCGTATCAACGACGGCCGCGTCGTCCCCGCTTTCATCAGCCAGGCGCTCACGAACAAGCCGATTACAATTTTTGGCAAAGGCACACAGACGCGCAGTTTTTGCTACGTCTCAGATTTGATAGAAGGCATTTATCGCCTGATGATGAGCGATTACGATTTGCCCGTGAACATCGGCAACCCGACCGAGATGACGATGCTCCAGTTCGCCGAGCAAATCATCAAGGCCACAAAATCAAAAAGCAAAATCGTCTTCAAACCGCTGCCGCAGGACGACCCGAAACAGCGCAAGCCCGACATCACCAAGGCCAAAAAAATTCTCAAGTGGGAACCGCAAGTGAAACTTGCGGACGGATTGAAAGACACCATCAAATATTTCCGCACGAAGGTTTGAACGGAAAAATAATTCAGTGCCGCCGCGCAACTTGCGCAAACGATTTGATTCGGCAATCATCACGGCGCTAAAATGATTTTCACCGCGCGCCAATTTGAGTTCCGTTTTCCGCGTCCCGCGCTCGTCATGGGCGTCGTCAACGTCACGCCTGATTCGTTTTCCGATGGTGGAAAATTTTTTGACGCCGAAGTCGCCGTCGCCCACGCGCTGAAACTCGTCGCCGATGGCGCGGAGATTTTGGACATTGGCGGCGAATCCACGCGGCCGGGCGCGACGCCGGTAAGCGAGGCAGAGGAATTGCGCCGCGTGATTCCGGTCATCGAAAAACTTTCGGCGCAGGTCAAAATTCCCATTTCAATTGACACGACCAAGCCCAACGTCGCGCGCGCCGCGCTGGATGCGGGCGCGAGCATCGTCAACGATGTCGGCGCGGCCACGCACACGGAAGATTTTACGATGTGGAAAATTGTGGCGGAAAACCACGCCGGCTACATTTTGATGCACGCGCAGGGCTCACCGGCAACGATGCAGGACAAGCCGGTCTATCGCGATGTCGTGCGCGAGGTCAGCGGATTTTTTTCCGAGCGGCTCGGTCTGATGATGAATGAAGTCGGCTTGCCGATGGAGCAGTTGATTTTGGATCCCGGCATCGGTTTCGGCAAAACGCCGGAACATAATTTATCGCTGCTCACCAGTTTAAAAACGTTCGCGCGCTGGCGGCGTCCGCTGCTGATTGGCGTTTCGCGCAAATCGTTTCTCGGAAAATTATTAGGCGTGGAAACAGAAAATCGATTGCCCGCGTCGCTCGCGTGCGCAATTCTGACGGTCGGCGACGGCGCGCAGATCATCCGCACGCATGACGTCGCGGAAACCGTGCAAGCGATCCGGATGGCCGAAATTATTTTTGCCCGTAAAAAAAATGTGGAATGACCTCGAAAAAGGCTGGCAGCCCGCCGTGGAGATTTTAATCCTCGCGGTGCTGATCTATTTTGCCTTCAAGTTCGTGCGCGGCACGCGCGGTTGGCCGGTGGTCATCGGTTTCGTCGTGGTGCTGCTGGCGTTGAAAGCGGTCACGACGATTTTGGATTTGAAAGTGTTGAGCTGGTTGCTCGACAGCGCTTCGCTGTTCATCGCCGCGGGTGCGATTGTGATTTTCCAACCGGAATTGCGCCGCATGCTCGCGGAGCTTGGCAACCTACCGCTCTTCGCCAGCACGAGTGAACAGCGCGAAAGCATCGAGGTCATCATCCAAACCGTCGAGCGTCTGGCCGACGTAAAAATCGGCGCACTCATCGCCATCGAACAATCCATCCAGTTGCAGGAAGCCGTTGAGTCGGGAATTAAAATTGATTGCGATGCCACGCCAGAAATGTTGGAGACGATTTTTTTTCCGAACAACGCCGTGCACGATGGCGGCGTCATCATCAAAGGCGACCGCATCGCTTACGCCGCGTGTATTTTTCCGCTGACCCAGCGCGGCGATTTGAACAAGTCGCTCGGCACGCGCCACCGCGCAGCGATTGGTTTGAGCGAAGAGACGGATGCCGTCATCGTAGTTGTGTCCGAAGAGACCGGCATGATTTCGCACGCTTACAAAGGCCAGCTCGTGCGCGGCGTGACGCTGGAAGAGCTGCGTGCATTTCTGGTTTCAATCGTGCTGCGCCCCGCGCGCACCAATAATATCATCCGCTGGTTGCGCGTCTGGCTCATCGAAAAAAATAAGCCCACCGGCCCGGCGGTCATCACCCGTCACGAACCGCGCCCGGCGCCTAAACCCAACGCCAAATGAAATTTCTTGCTACCTTGCGCGTCTGGCTGGTCGAAGACATCGGCTGGAAAATTTTTTCCGTTCTGCTCGCCGTCGCCATCTGGCTAACGGTTCATAAAATTTTGATCGCCTCGGCGTTGCCGGTGGAAAATTCCGGAGCCAGCTCGCTGACATACGGCAACCTGCCGGTGATCATCGTCGCTGCAGCTGCGGACGTGCGCGACTACCGATTATTACAGCCGACCGTGGCTATCACCGTTAGCGGCCGGCCAGAAGTCATCGGCAAATTGCAGGCCAACCAGATTCGCGCCACAGTAGATTTAACCGGTGCGAGTAATCTCAACACGCAGAAACAGCGCGTGGCCGTTTCTGTGCCGGCGGGCGTGACGGTGGTTAGTATCAAGCCCGACGCCATCGGCGTGATTCCGCCGCCGCCGAAATAATGAGTAGATAATTTTCATGAGCGCGCACAAAAAAATCTTCGGCACGGACGGCGTTCGCGGCACGGCGAATATCGAGCCCGTCACGGCGGAAACAGCGTTGAAACTCGGGCGCGCAGCGGCGCACGTTTTCAAAAATCTGGAAACGCAATCGCGCGGGCGCGGCAAACATAAAATTGTCATCGGCAAAGATACGCGGCTTTCCGGCTACATGTTGGAGAATGCGATTTCGTCCGGCATTCTTTCGATGGGCGTGGACGTATTATTTATCGGGCCGCTGCCGACGCCCGGCGTGGCTTACGCGACGCGCAGTCTGCGCGCGGACGCCGGCATCGTCATCACCGCCTCGCATAATCCTTACACCGACAACGGCATTAAATTTTTCCGCGCGGACGGCTACAAGCTCGACGACAAAATTGAAGGCGAAATTGAAAATCTCGTTTTCTCCGGCGCGATTGAAAAAGTGCGTCCGAGTTCCGAACAAATTGGCAAGGCCGTCCGCATTGACGATGCGCTGGGTCGTTACATCGAATTTGCCAAATCCAGTTTTCCCAAAGGGCTGACGCTCGAAGGTTTGAAAATCGTTTTGGACTGCGGCCACGGCGCGGCCTACAAATCGTCGCCCTGCGTTTTGCGCGAACTTGGCGCGGAAGTTTTTGTTTTCAACAACCAGCCCGATGGCAAAAACATCAATGAAAACTGCGGTTCCATGCACCCGGAAGCCATGTGCCGGAAAGTTGTCGAATGCGGCGCGCACATCGGCATCGCGCACGACGGCGACGCCGACCGTGTTTTGTTGTGCGATGAAAAAGGCAATTTGATTGACGGCGACGACATCATGGCCATCGCCACGCTGGAGATGCTCGCGGAAAAAACTTTGGCAAAGAAAACTTTGGTCAGCACGGTGATGAGCAACGCCGGACTGGAAGCGGCCATCAAAAAAGCCGGCGGCAAAATGTTGCGCACGGCGGTCGGCGACAAAAACGTGATCGATGAGATGTTGAAGCACGGCTACAACTTCGGCGGCGAGCAGAGCGGACATCTCATCTTCCGCGATTTCAGCACAACCGGCGATGGTCTTGTCGCCGCGCTGCAAATTTTGCGAATTCTCAAAACGAAACAAACGCCGCTCTCAAAACTGGCGCAATGCTGGACGCGTTTTCCGCAACTCGTGACCAACGTAAAGGTGCGCGAAAAAAAACCGTTCGAGCAATTGGACGGCGTGAATAAACTGGTGGCAGCGGCAGAAAAAGAATTGGCCGCGCAAGGTGGACGTTTGCTGCTGCGTTACTCCGGCACGGAACCGAAAGTGCGGCTGCTGGTGGAAGGCCGCGACCAAAAAACTCTGGCCGCATGGTCTAAAAAAATCTGCGGCACGATTCAGAAGCAGATTGGTTCCTAAAATCTCACGCAAGGACGCGAAGGCGCGAAGAAGAATTTTTGCTTGGCGGCTTTGCGCCTTTGCGTGAGGTTTTTTCTACTGCCCCGTCAAAATTTCCGGGCGCAACTGGCCGATGAGTTGATTCGGCAAGCGCGAATCAAACGAGCCGGCGACGGGCTTTTCCAAATCCACATGGCCGTCGGCAAACGTCACGTTCGCCATTTGCGAGTGGCGGAAGTGACCGTTGGGCTGCGGCGTGTTGTTGTCCACGTAATACCATTCCTGAAACATCGGATTGCTGCCGGAAAACGGATCCACCTGCGCGGCGTCGGCGAACAACGCGGTGCTGGCGGGATGCGAAATATTTTCTTCATCCGTCACGGCGTGTCCCGGTCCACCGTAGATAAAACCATTGCAGCCGTAGCTAAAAATGACGTTAGTGCCTTTGAGTTTGAACTGCGGCGAATTCCATGCAGGTGACGGGCACAGCCGCACGTCCGCGCCGTTGAAATAGGGAAAGAGCACGCCAACGGACAAATCAAAATTGCGCGAGCCGTCGGTGCCGTTGGCAATCCAGCCGAACCAATAAGTTTGTCCGCTGTTGGTTTTGCCGGTGGAATAATTGAAGGAATGGCCGGTGTTGTCGCTCCAATACATCTGCGCGCCGAGGCCGATTTGGCGCACGTTGCTGACGCAATCGGCGCGTTGCGCGGCGGCTTTGGCGCGCGCAAGCGCGGGCAGCAACATGGCAGATAAAATTGCGATGATGGCAATGACGACGAGCAATTCGATGAGCGTGAACCCGTCGGCACGATGGGCGGCGCGCGGCGCGGGCGGCGCGGAAAAACTTTTTTCAATCTGGAAATTTTCCACGCAATTTTTGCAGATGCAGGCGCGGTTGCGGAAATTTTCCGGCACGCGGGCAAGGAGCGCGTCAGGTATTTCCACTTTCACGCACCAGCACAAGCCTTTGTGCGCGGCGGGCGAACAGAGCTGGCACTCATTCGCCGCGCGACACAAAGGACACGCGCTGGGATTGAAAAAAATTGACGGGTTCATGGCCGGTCGGCGCGCACGCGATAGAACGCGGCACAGGCGGTTTGATTGGTGTCCGGTAAATAAAAATTTCCAGTAAGGCCAGGAACGGTAGCGGAAACCGCCGTCCACGTCTGGAAATCCACGGTGCGTTCGAGAGTATAAAGCCAGTTACCCTGCGCGGAAAATTGCACCCGCCATTGAGCGTTGGTGAAATTACAGGTCAGATTTTGCGCGGGCGGCGGCGTGAAGGTAAGGCTTGCGTCGGGTGCGGCGGGCGCGTGCTTGTGGGCGTTGTAGAGCGCGTTCGTAGGTGACTCATATTCGCCGGCAGCCACGGAGAAACCAATCCATGATCCATTCGTAAGCGCGAGCCAGTCGAGACCGGCTTGCGCGTAGCTCCATTGGCCATGGAAGCCGGAGTAATCATTGGTATCGGTCGGCGTCCAATACGGATTCGCGCCGCGGTCGGGCGAGGACAAAAATCCGCCGGCATCGCCCAATTCCGTCCACGATTCCCAATTTGCTCCGTTCACACCGCCCCAATATAAATCGCCACTGTTCAACGGCGCGGCGGCATCTATATCTAACGTTGGATCAATCAAAACACCCTGCGTGAAAAAATTAGTGGTGCTGCCATCGGTGAGTCCGTTCACGCCGCTGCCATCTTGATTGTAGCCAATGGCATCAACGTAGGTGCCGTAAGTATCGTCAATAACCACATACAGTCGCGGGTCGGCGGCAAGAATCGCCGTGAGCATTTGCGTGCCGGTGGCGGAACCGTTGAAGCGATAACCCCAGACCTGTGTCTTGTCCGCAACGGGCGCGGGAACCGTGCTGCCACCGAACGATTCCGGCGCGCTCCATTCGACGACGAGCGCGGCGCGATTCGTGCCGGAGCCGGTCCAGAACTGGATTTCGTCTAGCGACACCGCTGACGTTTTGGAAACAAACAACAAGCTGGCCAGCGCCAGCGACAAACCGATTTTCTGCATTTAACTGATCTTTCAATTTTGTTCGCGGAAAAATAATTTTTCTGCGAACGGTTTTAGTTGAGAGACCAGCGCGAGGCCGGGAGATTTTGAAAATAAAAAACCTCCAGACTTCGCAAACGAGGAATGGAGGTAAATTCGACGAGCCGCCCAAAAACGGATTGGACGGACTGGCCTCATCCTTCTCTTTGCGGAGAAGTGCTCCTTACGCGGAGCCGACGAGTGCAATCAAACCGGTATCCTGACTTCGGCATCGAACCTCATTCCGCCTTCCCGATTTTCGTCGGTGGCATTGGAAATTGTAGCCGTTACAGTGGCGCAACCGTCCCGGATTTACACCGGGTTCCCAGACATTTGACTGCGATTGGGCGGAAAACTTTTCCCGCCGGTTTCAAAGAACAATTCTTTTTTACGCCAAAAAAAATTTAATCCAAGACAATTTTTGTCCATGCGGAAAACTTGCGCCGAATCGCCAATAAATTCATACTGTCCCAACAAAATTATTTATGAGCAAACCTCCCATTCGTGTCGCTGTCACCGGCGCTGCCGGTCAAATTGGTTATTCACTCCTGTTCCGCATCGCCTCCGGCGCGGCCTTCGGTCCTGATCAACCCGTCATCCTGCACCTCATCGAAGTGCCGGATGAAAAAGCCATGGCCGCGCTCAACGGCGTGTGCATGGAACTCGACGACTGCGCGTTCCCCTTGCTCAAGGGCCTCGTGCCGACCTCGAATCTCGACGAAGGTTTTAAAGGCGTGAACTGGGCGCTACTCGTCGGCGCCGTGCCACGCAAAGCCGGCATGGAACGCAAAGACCTTCTCGGCATCAACGGCAAGATTTTCACCGGTCAGGGTAATGCTATCGCCAAGAACGCCGCCAGCGACATCCGCGTGCTCGTCGTTGGCAATCCGTGCAACACGAATTCGCTCATCGCTGCGAACAACGCGCCAGGCGTGCCGACGAACCGCTTCTTCGCCATGACCGCGCTCGACGAAAACCGCGCCAAGTCGCAGCTCGCCAAGAAGGCCAGCGTGGACGTCACCGCCGTCACCAACCTCGCCATCTGGGGCAATCACAGCGCCACGATGTATCCGGATTTCTACAACACCAAAATTAACGGCCGCCCCGTGCCGGAAGTCATCAGCCACACCGAATGGTTGGAAAAAGATTTCATCTCTACCGTGCAACAGCGCGGCGCCGCCATCATCAAGGCGCGCGGTTTGAGCAGCGCGGCGAGCGCGGCGAACGCGGCGTGCAACACTGTTTACAAGCTTACGCATCCGACGCCCGCCGGCGACTGGTTCAGCGTGGGCGTGCATTCCGACGGTAGCTATGGCATCGAGAAGGGGCTGATTTTCAGCTACCCGATCCGCAGCAACGGCACGGATTTCGAGATCGTTCAGAACGTGCCGCTTAACGATTTCAGCAAGGCGAAAATCGCCGCGACGGAAAATGAATTGAAGGAAGAGAAGTCGCTCGTCGCGGATTTGATCAAGAAGTAAAAGGCTTTTATCATTTGCCACAGAGACGCCGAGAACACAGAGCAAAATCATCTCTGCGAACTCTGTGCCTCTGTGGCAATTTTGTTTTGAAATGAAATCGCGCCCCAAGATTGGTGAAGTCGGCGAGTTGGCCATTTCTACGAATTTGAGCCACGCCGTGGAATTTCATGGCGATGGCATGCCCGCCGTCGTCTCCACGCCGAACATCATCCAGTTCCTCGAACGCACCGCGCGCCACCTGCTCACGCCGCATCTGGAAAAAGACGAGCGTTCCGTGGGGCTTGAGATAGATATCCGCCACCTCGCGCCGACTCCCATCGGACAGACCATTCATTGCCGCGCGCAAGTCATCTCGGTGGATGGCAGCAAGATTCAATTCCAGATCGAAGCCCGCGATGCGCACGAAGTCATTGTGCGCGGCCTGCACAAACGCGCCATCATCCGCACGGAAAGTTTTACAAAGCGCGTGAAGGCCAAGGGCGGCTGAATTTCTGCCACAGAGGCACAGAGGTCACAGAGAAAACTTTTCCTGAATAAGTCATGCGGCCGAGCCACCTCTGTGTGCTCTGTGTCTCTGTGGCAATTTCGTTTTCTTCTTTCCCGCTTTTGCTAATCTCGCCCACGTATGGCTTTTGATTCCTTCCGCGATTTCGTCAACGCCCTCGACCAGGCGGGCGAACTGAAACGCATTTCCCTGCCCGTCGCCACCGAACTCGAGATCACCGAGATCGCCGATCGCGAAATGAAATTGCCCGGCGGCGGCAAGGCGCTGCTGTTCGAAAAGCCCACCGTCAACGGCGTCGTCTCGCCGTTTCCCGTAGCCATCAACACGCTCGGCTCGCACAAGCGCATGGCCATGAGCATGGGCGCAAATTCCGTGGATGAAGTCGCGAACGAACTTGGCGCGTTGATGAAGGCCAAGCCGCCGACGAGTTTTAAGGAAGCCATCAAGCTGCTCTCGCTCGCGCTGGATTTGCGCCACGCGAAACCGAAGACGGTGAAGAGCGGTTCGTGCAAAGACGTGATTCACAAATACGATGCACCCGCGGCATCAAAGAGCTGGCCGAAAGCGCCGGACGTGAACAATCTCGCTTCGTTCAACACGCAGCCGCCCACGCTCGCGAACCTTCCCATCCTCCGCTGCTGGCCTTTGGACGGCGGACGTTTCATCACGCTGCCGTGCGTCGTCACGCGCGACCCGGACACCGGCGAGCGCAATCTTGGCATGTATCGCATCCAGATTTACGACGACAAAACCACTGGCATGCACTGGCAGTTGCAGAAAGTCGCCGCGCGCCATGGCCGTCGTTATTATGAAAAAGGCGAGCGCATGCCCGTCGCCATTTTCATCGGCGGCGATCCGATGTTTCCCTTCGCCGCGACCGCGCCGATGCCGGACGGATTGGATGAATTTCTTCTCGCCGGTTATCTCCGCAAAAAATCCGTCGAGATGATCAAGTGCGAGACAAACGATCTGGAAGTTCCCGCCAATGCCGACTTCGTCATCGAAGGTTACATTGACCCGACCGAGCCGTTGCGCGACGAAGGCCCGTTCGGCGATCACACCGGTTATTACACGTTGCCCGAGCCGTATCCGGTGTTTCACGTCACCGCCATCACGCATCGCAAAGACGCGGTTTATCCGGCGACGATTGTCGGCATTCCGCCGATGGAGGATTTTTACATCGGCGGCGCGAGCGTGAAATTGTTCCTGCCCATCTTCAAGATGAATTTCCCCGAGATCGTGGACATCGCGCTGCCGGCGGAAGGCGTGTTCCACAACCTCGTGTTCGTCAGCATCAAGAAGACCTACCCGATGCAGGCCTACAAAATCATGCACGGCCTCTGGGGCATGGGCCAGATGATGTTCACCAAATACATCGTGGTGGTGGACGCCGACGTGAACGTCCACAACACCAGCGAAGTGCTGTTCCATCTCACGGCCAACACCGATCCGCAGCGCGACAGCATCTTCACCAAAGGCCCGTCCGACGTGCTCGACCACGCGACGAGCGAAATCGCCGTTGGCAGCAAAATGGGTTTTGACGCGACGAAGAAAATTCCCGGCGAAGGTTTCAAACGCGCGTGGCCGCCGCTCATCAAGATGGATGAAAGCGTGAAGGCGAAAATTGATTCACTTTTCAAAATTAAAGTTTGAGCTCGCTCAATTCCCGTAGTTGAACGGGTCGGACAGTTTGGGATCGGTCACGAGGTTCGTGTCCGTGAGCGTGTTGAGGAACGCGACGAGCGCGGCCTGCTGCGCCGCCGACAAGTTCAGCCGCAACGGCTGGCCGCCCGGACCGAGCAGCGGCGGCGAGAGATTGGGATTGCTGACGACGCCGGAATTGTAAAACGCCACGACCTGCGCCAGGTTCGTGAATCGGCCGTCGTGCATGTAAGGCGCGGTGAGCGCGATGTTGCGCAGCGAGGGGACTTTGAACAATCCATCTTGCGCCGCCACGCCGGTGATGCCGCCGACGCCAAGGTCAACGTAAGGATATTCCAGCCCGTTGTTGTTGAGCGTCGTCGTTGGCACGAAATTATCCGTGGCGTGGCAGACGGAACAGGGAACGGGCGGCACGGTCTGCCCGAAAAAAATCTGGCGGCCGAGATTTTCCTGCGCGGTGAAATTCGTGAAGCCAACCGTCTCGCCGATGTCATATTTCGACTGGGTCGAGACGATGGAGCGGACGAATTGCGCGAGCGCGAAGGAAATGCGGTTGGTCGTGATGACGGTCGAGCCGAAGGCGGCGGCAAAAAGATTCGTGTAATACGGCTCGGCGGCGAGGCGGTTGGTCAGCGCGCTGAGCGTCATGCCCATTTCAATCGGGTTTTGAATCGGCTGCAAGGTCTGGTCCTCCAGCGTCGCGGCGCGTTCGTCCCAGAAAAACTTTTTGCGTTGATACCAGCGCGCGTTGCTCAAGCCCATGGCGTTACGTGTGCCGAGGCTGCCGTTGTAGCCGACGCTGAACTGGCGCGGATCAGAAAAACCATTGGCCTGCACATGGCACGAGGCACAGGAGACGGTCTGATTCGTCGAAAGCCGTTTGTCGTAGAATAGCGCGCGGCCGAGCGTCGCTCCGGCATCGGTGGTGGGGTCATTCCCTGGCGTGTTGTCCTCGGCTAGTATCGGGTTCACCGAAAAACTCGCGGGCAGCGATGGGCTGGCGTAGTTGTAACTTGTGGCTGGCAACGACAGGACGTTCGCCGTGGTATCAGAAATGGTTTGCTGCGTTGAATCGTAAAATGCGCGATAAAATAAATTCCCCTTCGCGCCGTTCGTGTAGCTGCGATGGTAAGTGCCATTGAAAACCTTCACGTTTTCCACCGTCGCCCAACTGATCAGGTTGCTGGAACTCTGCACGACCCAAACTTGGTCGCCGGAATTACTGAGGCTGAGGCTCATCGTGCCGCCGTTGGTTTGGCTCAGGCATAATTGGGCGTTGGTGCTGATTTGCGCCGAGACCACGGTGATTTTGAAAACCGCCACCAAAACCGCGCTGCGGCCTGCGAAATGAAGGGCTGGGTGCGTTTTCATGCGCTACGTTTGCACAGTCAACCTTAAGAGAACATTAAAGCCGATTGATAATCGGAAATGCGGATGGACCGCCGTGTCCAAACCAAGGTTTGCAGTTGAGCTTAAATCGCGCTTGCCGCATTATTTGCGCAGGGGTTTATTTGCAACCAGTAAAATAAAAAAACTAATCCCCTTTCCAAAATCGGACAGCATCAAAATATTTTATGAGCAAAAATGTAAAGAAGGTTGGCATTCTTACGGCGGGCGGTCTGGCTCCGTGCTTGAGCGCTTCCATCGGCTATTTGATTGAAGCTTACACGCGCACCGCGCCCAAAGTGGAACTCATCTGCTACGTGAATGGTTACATGGGTTTGCTGCAGGGCAAGAGCATGAAGGTGACCGCGCAAGCGCGCAAAAATTGGAAGGCGCTCGTCGAACACGGCGGCAGCCCCATCGGCAACAGCCGCGTGAAGCTGACCAACGTGAAGGATTGCGTGAAGCGCGGTCTGGTGAAGGAAGGCCAGGACCCGCAGAAGGTTGCGGCGGACCAGCTCATAAAAGACGGCGTGGATGTGTTGCACACCATCGGCGGTGACGACACGAACACGGCGGCGGCGGATCTCGCGAAATTTCTCAAGACGAACAATTACAGCCTCACGGTCGTCGGCATGCCCAAGACGATTGATAACGACGTCATCCCGATTCATCAAAGTCTCGGCGCGTGGACGGCGGCGGAAGAAGGCGCGCATTATTTTGCGAACGTCGTGGCCGAGCACAACGCGAACCCGCGCATGCTCATCATCCACGAAGTCATGGGCCGTAACTGCGGTTGGCTCACGGCGGCGACGGCCGAGGAATACCGCAAATTCATGGGCACGATGAATTTCTTGCCCGATCTTGGCTTGAGCGAGGAACGCCGCGATGTTCACGGCATCTACATTCCCGAGATGGCGCTCGATATCAAGGCTGAGGCCGCGCGCTTGCGCAAGATCATGGACAAACATGATTGCGTGAATCTTTTCATCTCCGAAGGCGCGTGCGTGGCGGACATCGTCAAGCAGATCGAAGCCAAAGGCGAAGAAGTGCCGCGCGATGCGTTCGGTCACGTGCGCCTCGACAAAGTGAACGTCGGCGCCTGGTTCTCCAAACAATTCGCGGAATTGCTCGGCGCGGAAAAAACGCTCGTGCAAAAGAGTGGTTATTACAGCCGCGCTGCCGCCGCGAACGCCGCTGATCGCAAGCTCATCCGCCGTTGCGCGGTGAAAGCAGTGCAATGCGCGCTCGCTGGTAAAGGTGGCGTTGTGGGCGAAGACGAAGAACGCGGCAAACAACTCCGCGCGATTGAATTCGAACGCATCAAAGGCGGAAAACCGTTCAACATCAAAGCCAAGTGGTTTGTGAAATTGCTCAAAGACATTGGCCAGCCCATGGGCAAAGCCGTGGAAGTGAAGCACTGAGCATTCGCTGATTCTCGACGGGAGGTGAAGTTGCCGCACGGCACTACGCCTCCCGTTTTTCATTTTTCGATTTGGCTGCAACTGTCACACTGGCACGCATCATGACGAACGTCGCCGCTTCCGCCTCACGCTCGCTCTTGGACTTTACGTTCACGGAGTTGGAGCGGCAATTGGTGGCGGCCGGGTTGGCGCCGGTGCACACGCGGGCGTTGTGGCGGGCGTTGCAGCGCGACCTAAAAAATGAATTTAGCGGTGAAGAAAATTTTTCTCCACCCTTGCAACGTTGGCTCGCCGCCAACGTCGGCGCGGGCAAAACTTTTTTTATTGATGCGCCGCCCGAAACCGCGGACATCGCCAGCAGCGACGGGCTAACTCGCAAATTTCTTCTGCGCCTTGCTGACGGACAAACCATCGAGACGGTGCTGATGGGTTTTACCAGACGCCACACCGCTTGCGTGAGCACGCAAGCTGGCTGCGCGATGGGTTGTGTGTTTTGCGCCACGGGGCAAATGGGTTTTGTGCGTCACCTCCGGCCCGGCGAAATTGTGGCGCAGGTCCGGCACACGCAACGCGCTTTGCGGGCCAGTGGTCAGGCGGATTTGCGCAATCTCGTGCTCATGGGCATGGGCGAGCCGTTGCATAATTACGACGCGGTGATGACCGCGCTCGACATCATCACCGATCGGCGCGGACTAAATCTTGGCCCCAGCAAAATCACTATCAGCACTGTGGGCGTGGTGCCGGGAATTCTGCGTTTGGCGGAAGAAAAACGTCCGTATCATCTCGCGGTCAGTTTGCACGGCGCAACGGAAGCAGAACGCGCGGCGCTGGTGCCCATCAGCCAGCGCTGGCCGTTGGCGGAATTGATGGCGGCGTGTGAAACCTACTTCGCCAAAACACAACGGCGTATTTTCTTCGAGTGGACTTTGATCGCCGGTCAGAACGATTCGCCCGCGCAAGCGAATCGGCTCGTCGCGTTGCTGCAAGGATTGGATGCGCATGTGAACTTGATTCCGCTCAATCCCACCGGCGGCTTTGCTGGAACGGCGACGCAGTCCGACGCGGCAAAAAAATTCAAGCAGGTGCTGCAAGCGGCGGGTATTCCTAGCACGATTCGCCAACGTCGCGGCATTGATGTGGCGGCGGGCTGTGGACAGTTGCGGGCGGAGAAAAGTGCGGTGAAGGCGCATTGAAGCCGGCAAACCTCACCTCAATTCTTCCAACGCATCTGCCACGGCAGCTTGAAGTTTTCGCGGACCATCGCCGCTGAGTTGGCGATCCACTTCTTCCAGCCGGCGAATCAAATCAATAACTTCCTTGCGTGCGTATGGTCCACCGGCGGCCGCACAAAAATGCGTGCGACAGCCAAACGGTCGGTCGGCGTAAATCATGCAGCGGCCTGTTTCGCGTTTTAGCAACGGACACGAGCCGCCTTCGTCTTCCGGAAATTCCTTACGGCCGGTGGCGCGAAAACCTTTAGCCGCGACGAGCGCTTCGCCTTTGGTGAGTTGCGGTGTGAGTCCGGTGAGCTGGAACTGGCAACATTCCGTGCGCGTCACGCAGTTGCGGGTCACCGGCCGTTTCGCCAGTTCCACATACACCGCCCGAACTTCTGCCAGAGCGTGCTTTAAATCTTCGTGCCGCATACCGTGATTGAAAAGTGATGGTTAAATGCCAAAACCCACTTCTTGAATCCAGCGGAAAATATTCAGCGCGGGGGCGTTCAATTAATCAATGGCTTTTGGCATTTTCCGACGGGCGCGACCATTGACTTCGGCGTCGGAGTGAACTTTCATTGTGGCATGAAGCACATTTTTTTTATCGCGGCACTTTTGAGTATTTTTATTGGTTCGCCGGTTTTGATTCAGGCGCAGACGAATGCGGCGGTCAGCGCTGACACGGCCGAGCGCGAACAGGCCACGTTGGAAAAACATATCAAGCCCATTCTGGACGCGTTGAAACTGACCGATGCGGACAAAGCGGCGAAGGTGCGGAAAATTCTGGTGACGTATTTCGCCGATTTGCGAACCTGGCACGCGGCGAATGACGCGCAGATCAAAGAATTCTGGGGCCAGTTCGACAAGGCGCGGACTCCGGGCGCAACGAACATAGCCGCGAACGCGAACGCGGCGTTGACCAAAATCGCCGCCGTGTATGCGATGTTCAAGCCGCAGCACGAAAAATTTATTTCCGATTTATCCGCCGCGTTGACACCGGCGCAGGTGGAAGCGGTCAAGGACGCATTGACCATCGGCAAAGTGAAGTTCACTTACGATGTGTATCTGCAAATTTTTCCGACGTTGACGGACGCGCAAAAAGCCGTTGTGCTGCAATACCTCAAGGACGCGCGCGAAGAGGCGATTGATTGCGAACAGATGAAGGAGAAATCTGCGTTCTTCAAAAAATATAAAATCAAAATCGAGGACGAGTATCTCACCGCGCAAGGTTACGATCCCAAACAGGCGCGCAAAGATTTTGCGGCCAAAACTAAAGCGGCAAAAGCGGCCAAGCCGGCGGACGACAAGCAATAATTCCCCGTCGTCATTTTCAAAAATTGGTGTTTCAGCGCGGCGCATTTACTGCGACGATGCGCGCAGCGGTTTTTCATCGTGAATATTCCATCCGCCATTTTTGTGGGCAGCGCGCCGGACTTATCGGCGTGCCCGGACGAATCGTTGCCGGAGTTCGCCTTCATCGGCCGCTCCAACGTCGGCAAATCGTCGCTGCTGAACACGCTCGCGGGGGTCGAGCGTCTCGCGCGCGTTTCGCCCACGCCGGGTTTCACGAAGCTCATCAATTTTTTTGCGATGGGCAAAACGTGGCGACTCGTGGATTTGCCCGGCTACGGCTACGCCGAAGGTTCGCGCAAACATGTTTCTCAATTCAATCGCGCGGCGGCGAATTACATCCGGCATCGCCCCAATCTTTGTTGCACGTTTCTGCTGATTGATTCCGGCCTCGAACCGCAGCCGATTGATTTGGAATTTGTGCAATGGCTCGCGAGCCACGCGTTGCCGTTCGTCATCGTCTTCACCAAAACGGATCGCGGCACGCCGGAATCCGTGGCGGCGAACATCGCGGCGTTTAGAAAAGAAATCGCAGGCTGGTTTCAGCAACTGCCAGAAATGTATCAGTGCTCCTCCGAGACCGGACATGGCCGAACGGAACTGCTCGCCGTCATTAAAAAAATTGTGGACGCCGGTCCCGCGGTGGAAGAAGCCGCGCCGCCGGCCAAGCCGTTGCCGCCAGAAGTGGAGCCGCCGTTCCGTATTCAAGTGCGCGCCGGCAACGCGCGCGAAAAAAATCCACTCATCAAAAAGAAATTAAAAGGCGCACGGCCCTGGTAAGTCCTTGCGGGCGGGCGCCATTTTCGCCGAGTCGCGCTTGAATAATTTTGCCACGACAATTATTTTTTAGTTATGCCGATTTACGAATTTCATTGCTCCAAGTGTGAACGCGACTCCGAAATTCTTGTCCGCTCCGCTGATTGGAGCGGCGCGAAATGTCCGCATTGCGGCTCGTCGCAACTTGATAAAAAGTTTTCCACTTTTGCTTCCGCTGGTGCGGGCAACGACACGAACACCAGCAAGAAAACTGGCGGTGGTGGCGGCGGTTGTTGTGGCGGACACTGCCACGGCGGCCATTGAGCGACTTGCTGGTTTAATGCAGGAAGAGTGCAAACCCGCCGGTGATGGCCAGCAGATGCAACCACAGCGCGATGACTTGAATCTTGTTCAAACTGCGCGAACCTTCGTTGTCGCCGGCGACCGATGAATCCGGCCCGAGCAATTTGTCAAAATTCTTGAATAGAAAAAATCCGCCCGCCAGCGTGCTGAGGAACAGCACGCCAAAACCGATGCGAATGACTGACTCAACATTCATGCAGCCAGCATAAAATTTTTCCGGCGATAAATCCATCCCGAGATGAACTCGCGCGCCAGATGACTTGATGAATGCTGAAAAATTCTGTCCAATAACCGTCCTGATGTCACCAATCCGCCACTTATGAGTCTGACCAAGCTGGGCTGGAACGCGGCGCGCGACGAACAATTCGCACCGTATCTCGCCAAAGGTTTTATTCCCGCGCGTGTCGCGGTGGAGGACAAACATTTTTATCGCGTCTGGACCGTGGACGCGGAACTCACCGCGCAGATTACGGGCAAACTGATTCACGAAGCGGGCGGCGATCACGCGAAACTTCCGAAGGTCGGCGATTGGGTAGCGGTGAAGCTGATTCCGAACGAGGAAAAAGCCGCGATTCAAGCTGTGCTGCCGCGCACCACACAAATCACCCGCAAGACCAGCGGGCGCAATACCACCGCGCAAATTCTCGCGACGAATATTGAAACTGTTTTTCTCGTTACCGCCGCCGACCCGACGTTCAACGCCGCGCGACTCGAACGCATGCTCGTGATGAGCCGTGAAAGCGGCGCGCGTCCGGTGGTGTTGCTTAACAAAATTGATTTGTGCGACGACCTTGACGCGAAACTCGCTGAGGCCACGGCAGCAGCAGGCGATGCGCTCGTGCTCGCCGTCTGCGCGCTCACGGGGCGCGGCATCAAAAAACTTTCGTCACAAATCAAGAAAGGCGAAACCGTTGCCTTCATCGGCACTTCGGGCGTCGGCAAGTCGAGTCTGATCAACCAACTTTACGGCGAAGATTTGATGCCGACGATTGAAGTGCGCGAACAGGATTCCAAAGGCCGCCATACGACGTCGTGGCGCGAAATGATTTTTTTACCGAAAGGCGGCGTGGTGATTGATACGCCCGGCATGCGAGAATTTCATCTCTGGGGCGCGAGCGAAGGCGCGAAGGATTCATTTCCCGAAATCGAAGCGCTCGCGGCGGGCTGCCGTTTTCGCGATTGCACGCACACGCAGGAAAAAGAGTGCGCCGTGCTCGCTGCCGTCGCCGCCGGCACGTTCCCGCGCGAGCGCCACGACAGCTACGTCAAACTCCAGCGCGAGATGAGTTACCTCCGCGAATCCGAAAAACAAGCTGGTTGGCAAACCCGCCGCAAGAGCGATCGCGTGGCGCATCGCGTTTTCAACAAGCGGGCGTGAATCGTTGGCCGCGTTGATCAAGGCTGCTTAGAATGGTCAGTGCGCGTTTGGCTGGTTTGCGCTTTTTGCACGAGCGCGAGTTGAAGATTGTGACCAGCCTCGGCGTAGTCAGGATCAATCGCAACCGCCCTTTGAAAACAAGCGATGGCTTCATCCATACGCCCTTTGCTGGCTAGAGCTAGGCCGAGATTGTTGGCGGCTTTGGCATTGCCGGGATTCGCTTGCAGCGCCTTTTGATAATGGCCGATGGCAGCATCCACTTGCCCGTTCATGTAGAGAACATTCCCAAAATTGTTTTGGGCGTCATCATTGTCGGGATTGAATTTCACCGCTTTTTGAAAATGAACTGCGGCCGCGTCCACGTGACCTTGCTGGACCAAGGCCAGGCCGTAATTATTTTCGGCGCTGTCATCATCAGAATGAATTTTTAGTGCGGTTTGAAAATGGCTGATGGCCACATCCGGTTGGCCTGCGCGGAATAGAAAAAATCCGAGATTATCCTGCGCGACGGAATTATTTTCCGTGCAGGCGAGCGCGTGGGTCCAAAGTGATTCGCTATTGCGCCAGTATGCAGTTTGCGTGTGAGCCGTGGCCATCAATGCACCGAGGCCGAGGCCCGCGCCGAGACCAAGTAGCGTGCGCCGATAGGTCAACCGCGCGCCGGCTTGCTCCATGAACCACACGACTAAAATACACAAACCGATTTGCGGCAGATAAGTGTAGCGGTCGGCGCGCGCTTGCATGCCCACTTGAACAATGCCGATGACCGGCGCGAGCATGATTAGATACCACCACCAGCCGACAAAAAAATACGGGCACTTTCGTCGCCAAAGAAATGCACCCAACGAAATGGCGATCAACAAAATCAACGCCGCGATGACTTGGTAAAACGGCAGGCCGTTCACGGGATACGGATAAAACGCCGCGAGGTTCGCCGGATAAAATAGTTGCCACACATAAATGACGCAGCTAACGGCGGCATTTTCCACCCGCAGCGGGAACGACACGGCTTGCAAAGATTGAACCGTCGGACTTTGCGCTTGCATCGTCGTCACGCCACTGACGACAGACAGCAGCAGCAGCGGAATTTTTTCCAGCAGCAGCCGCGCCGGAATAGAGACATTTTTCAACGCGCCGATGACTTTGATTTTTTTAGCAGAAGTGTCTGTTGCGAAGCGATTCAACGGCCAGTAATCCAGCAGCAGTAATATAAACGGTAACGTCACCAGCATTGGCTTGGACAACAAGCCGAAGGCGAACAGGAACACCACGATTAAATAATTGAAGAGCGATTTTTGGTTGCGGACATAGCGGACATAAGCCCCGAGCGTCAGCATGAAAAATAGTCCGCTTAAAACATCTTTCCGTTCGCTTACCCACGCCACCGATTCCACGTGCAGCGGATGCACCGCAAACACCGCCGCCACCAACGCGCTGCGCCACAGCGCGCCCGTCAGGCAGCGCAGCACGAGAAACAAAACAACCACCGAAGCGGCGTGGAGCAGCACGCTGGTCAGATGATGGCCGCCGGCATTGGCTCCATACAATTGCCAATCCGCCATGTGCGAGACGGTTTCCAGCGGAATCCAGTTGCCGTAATGATAATGGCTGAACACCGAAACCATTCCCGCCAGCGACAGGCCATGCGTCACCGCCGGATTTTCATAGACGCAAGCATTGTCATCGTAATTAACGAAATCAAATTGCCATGTCTGACCGAAGACCGCGAAGGTGATTGCTGCCAAGGCAACGCAAACGATGAAAACCAGCCACCGATTTTCCAAACTTTGTGAAAATAATTTACGCATCTGCCCAGCCCAAGAACGCACTGCAGGAACAGGGTTCGTTCGCTTCGGCGGCGGCGCGTTCATGGGGACGAAGATACTGGAATCAGCTTGCTTCACAAGCCCATCACCGCACCACCGCAGCGTTGCTGAATGAGTGGGGACGGTTTACCAGGATCGGCGCTGGTGGCCCATCCGGGACGGATTCCGGCGCGGACCGCCAACTCGGGGCTGATGGATTTGAATCCCGTTGGGATTCGTAAACCGGAGCGCCGGCAGGCGCGGGTGGCGACAAAGATTTCGTTCCGGACGGAGCGGCGGCATTCCGCGTTCAACGGATTCCTTGTTGACAGCATTCGACGGAAATCACAACCATGCCGCCCATGGATATCGTTGCCATCTGTTTGATTTTGGCGGGATTGGTTCTTTTCGTTGTCGGCGGATTTTTATTCTTGGTCGCCGCCTTCCGGGAAAGTGTGCTGTGGGGACTGGCCTGTTTGTTTGTCCCCATCGTCCAGCTTTTCTTTTTGATTGTGCATTGGCCGGTGGCCAGAAAACCGTTTTTTCTTCAACTGCTGGCCTTCGTGTTGATGATCGTGGCGTTCATCATCAGCCCACAGACATTTCACCACCATTAAGGCCAACGCCAACCGAGTTGATGAATTTGAACCCATCGGAATAGGGAGACATCAAGTTTTTTCCAAAAATCACCAATTGACCGAGTGTGTAAGTTGTGCGCATATTGTGCGTAGAACGACCCTGTTCTGTCCGAAGTCTGACGCACCGCGTCAGGTATTAATGTAGGCAGAGTGGGGTCTTCTGCTTTTCATTTCTTCCTTAATTCATGGCGGAATTCGTGATTACTGGGAACAAACATCCAATGACGATACGGATCTGTCCAATAGCGCGAACCGCTTCCGCCTGTGCTAGCGCCAATGTTAAACCCAGGATAAATCTGTCGGATTCTGCGGTTGATAAATTTATAAAGCTTTTCCTTAGCGATCGTTCGCTTGCCGCGCCGCTTTTGTCCTTCTGGTTTTTCTTTGTGTTTATCGTTTAACCGAAAACTCATTGAGCCAAGGACAATATCTAAACATTGCATTAACACATGGTCGTGCGAACGAACTTCAGTGATGTCTTCTTGGTGTAATTGGACGTTTGCTGTTTTTAGTTTTGCGTTTTGTGAAAGACCAAGCAAATAACCTTCAAACGCAACCCGCTTTTCACGGTTGTCGGGAAACTGGTCGAAATATAAACGCAGTCGTGTGCCCTTCGGTTCTGGCTCGATGAATGACAAGCCAAACGCATGTTTTATGAATTCGTAATACAAGATCACGAACTCCGAATCGAGATGCTCGCTTGTGAGTCCAACGGCTTTTCGCGCGTTGTGTGTAAACATTATTCGAACACGCACGTTACCGGCTGCGACTTCATCAAAAAAGCAATCGACCAAACCTTTATATTTTGGAAGGTAAATATCAGTGACGCGTTCCCATTTCACTTCTTTGAACAAATTCAGTTCATGCTTCTTTGCTTCAAGCTTGCGGGTTATGCGCTCGTAATCCGTCGAGCCAACTATGAGTCCACCGTAGAAATTAGAAAAATAAAGTCCGCGTTTATCGGACTCGTCACAGAAGATGATGTATTCTTTGCTGGCCACTTCGCCTTAATTTGAACTGGTTTCACCATTTCAAACAAGACTTGGATGTTCACAAATTACAACAAGTTCTTCACATTAAGCCGTGGCCAGTTCTTCCTCAAAATCCACAATCTCTTTGATCTGCACCAGAAACCAGCGGTCAATTTTCGTGAGGTTGAAAATCTCCTCGATGGTGAAGCCGGCGCGCAGGGCGTGGCGGATGAAGAAGATGCGTTCGGCGTTGGGCACGCTCAGTTTGCGGCTGATGACGTCGCGCGGGAGGATGTCGCGGTCGCCATAGACTTCCGTGCCGATGCGCCAGGGTTTGCCGTCGCCGCCCAGGCCGCTGCGGCCAATCTCCAGCGAGCGCAGGCATTTTTGCAGGCTTTCCTTGAACGTGCGGCCGATGGCCATCGCTTCGCCCACGCTCTTCATCTGCGTGGTGAGCGTGGGGTCGGCTTGCGGGAATTTCTCGAAGGCGAAGCGCGGAATCTTGGTGACGACGTAATCAATGCTCGGCTCGAAGCTCGCGGGGGTTTCGCGCGTGATGTCGTTCTTGAGTTCGTCGAGCAGGTAGCCGACGGCCAATTTCGCGGCGATTTTCGCAATCGGGAATCCCGTGGCCTTTGATGCCAGGGCGGAACTGCGCGAAACGCGCGGGTTCATCTCGATGATGACCATGCGGCCATTTTCCGGGCTGACACCGAACTGGATGTTCGAGCCGCCGGTTTCGACGCCGACGGCGCGGATGACGGCGAAGCTCTGGTCGCGCATGATCTGAAATTCCTTGTCGGTGAGCGTCTGGATGGGCGCGACGGTGATGCTGTCGCCGGTGTGGACGCCCATGGGATCGAAGTTCTCGATGGAGCAGATGATGACGCAGTTGTCGGCCTTGTCGCGCATCACTTCCATTTCGTATTCCTTCCAGCCGAGGAGGGATTCTTCGATGAGGATTTCGTTCACGGGCGAAAGCTCGATGCCGTTCTTGGCGATGGCTTCAAATTCGTCCTGATTGTAACCGATGCCGCCGCCCGTGCCGCCGAGCGTGAACGCGGGGCGGATGATGAGCGGGAAACGGCCGATCTTCTTCGCGACATCGCGGGCTTCGTCCAGGTTGTGCGCGACGCCGGAGATGGGCACGTCGAGACCGATCTTGAGCATCAATTCCTTGAACGCGAAACGATCTTCGCCGCGATGAATCGCGTCCGGTTTCGCACCGATCATTTCCACGTCGTGCCGTTCGAGCGCGCCGTTTTTATTCAACGCCATCGCGGTGTTGAGCGCGGTCTGCCCGCCGAGCGTGGGGAGCAAAACGAGTTTGCCGGTGGCGCCCATGGCTTTCATCGCTTCCTTCTCGCGAATGATAATTTTCTCCACGCATTCGGGCGTGATGGGTTCGATGTAGGTGCGGTCGGCGAACTCCGGATCGGTCATGATGGTGGCCGGATTGGAGTTGATGAGAATGACGCGGTAGCCCTCCTCCTTCAGCGCTTTGCACGCCTGCGTGCCGGAGTAATCGAACTCGCACGCCTGGCCGATGATGATCGGGCCGGCGCCGATGATGAGGACGGAATGGATGTCGGTGCGTTTGGGCATAATCGAAACGGCAGAATGAAACACGAATCGGCGGCGAAGTGAAAGACAAAAGCCAATCCGCAGGCTTGAGAAAATCTGTCAAAACGAACAACAATCAGCCATGGACGAAAGTCGCTGGGGAAAAATCACCGGCTGGAAGCTCGCGGGCTTTGCGCTCGGGCTGGCGGCGTTCGCAACGCTGCTGTGCGCGAGCGAGCCGGGCTTCATCTTCGGCCTCGACCACGCGAATTTACTTTTCCACGAAGCGGGCCATCCGTTTGTGGGGATTTTCAGTTCGCGGCTGGAAACTTACGGCGGGACGCTGGGGCAACTGACGTTTCCCGTGTTGCTGGCGATTTCATTCTGGCGCAAAGGTCAGCCGCTCGCGTTCGCGGCGTCGGTCATTTGGTTCTTCGAAAATTTTCTGAACATCGCGCGCTACATGGCGGATGCGCGGGCGTTGGAACTGCCGTTGCTCGGCGGCGGCGATCACGATTGGAACACGATTTTCACGCGCTGGAATGTGTTGCAATACGATTTGGATATCGCCGGCACGGTGAAATTTATCGGTTGGGTGGGAATGATTGTGCCTGTGCTCTGGGTCATCTGGCGCTGGTGGTGCGATCGCAAACGTCCGGACGCCATGACCCTTTAAATCGGCACGGGAACAAGTTCCCTTTACTTCACTGCCACATTTTCTAGATTAAAGATTCACTCATGAAAAAAATTCACCTGCTCCTGCTCGCCGGTTTACTGCTGCTAACGTCGCGCGGGCTGACCGCATTGCCGGTGCCGGATGATGATGACGGTGGCCTGACGTTGCCGCCGGGTTTTCGCGCGCTGATTTACGCGGACAATGTGGTCGTCGGCAAAAAGGTCGGCAACAGCCGGGAAAATCTGCGTGGTCTCGCGGTCGCGCCCAACGGCGACGTTTTTGCGAAGGGACATTACGGTCAGATTTTTGCTCTGCGCGACACAAACAGCGACGGTCGCGCGGATGTGATTGAGAAGTTCGGCCCCGGCGATGGCGGCACGCACATCATGTTTCACAACGGCTATCTGTATCACTCCAGCCGCACGGCGGTGTATCGCTACAAATACATTCCCGGCGAACTCACGCCGTCCAGTCCGCTGGAAGTCATCGTCCATGATTTGCCAGCGCAACGTGACCATGACCAGAAGGCATTTGCGTTTGATGACAGCGGCCATATGCTCGTGGAAATCGGTTCGCCCTACAACGTGTTCAGCAAGCCAGACCGGCAATTTGGCGCGAAAGGATTTAGCCCTGCCGAAGTGGAAAAATTTCAGGAAACTTACGGCGGCTTCTGGCGCTTCGACCCGGACAAGACGAACCAGACGCAGGCGGACGGCGTGCGTTTCTCCACCGGCCACCGGCATTCACTCGCGCTCGTGTGGCAGCCGGTCTCGAAGAATTTTTTCATGTGCATGATGGGGCGCGATAACATGAATATCGTTGACCCGAATGATTACGACGCGCTCGACAACGCCGAGCGTGATGCCGAGGAATTTCATTTGCTCAAGGAAGGCGCGAATCTTGGCTGGCCCTATTCCTATTGGGATCCGATCAAAAATGCGCGGATGCTCGCGCCTGAATATGGCGGCGACAATCGCAAGCGCGCGGACAATCCGGAATTCGACAAACCGCTCATCGCGTTTCCCGCGCACTGGGCGCCGTTGCAAATGTGCCTCTACGACGGCACACAATTTCCGCAAAAGTATCGCGGCGGAATGTTTCTCGCGTTTCACGGTTCGTGGAACCGCGCACCCATGCCGCAGGCGGGCTACAAAGTGGTGTTCATTCCATTCGATGCGCAAGGAATGCCAGCCAGCAAATGGGATGACTTCGCCGAGGGCATTCCTGGCGCGGATTTTTACGCCAAGGGCAGCGGCGCGAAATACCGTCCGTGCGGCGTCGCTGTCGGACCGGACGGCTCGCTCTACATCAGCGACACCGACAAAGGTCGCATCTGGCGCGTGATTTACACCGGTGAGAAAAAAGTGGCGAAGAAAAATAATTTAACGCCGTCAGCCAGCGCGGGAGACAGTGCGGAAGATTCAAAAATCCCCGCCAATAAAATTTTTACGATGGTATGTGCCGCCTGTCACATGCCTGATGGACGTGGCGTGCCGTCCATGCAACCGCCGCTCATCGGCAGCGCGATTGTCGCAGGCGACGCCACCCGGCTCATAAATATTCTTCTGAAAGGTCCTGCGGTGGTGCTGCCCGCAGACCGCCCGAAATACACCGGCTCGATGCCGGCATTCAATGTGTTAAGCGATGCCGACCTCGCTGGCGTCATTAATTATATTCGCGCCCGCTTTGCATCGGTGGCATCCCCAGTCACGCCAGAGCAGATCGCCGCGCAGCGTGCAAAACTCTGATCTGCGATTCGCTTATAATAATAATTTCGACTGCCCGCCCGCCGCCGGCTTCAACCCAAGTTTCTGGTAGCTCAACTCCGTGGCGATGCGGCCTTGGGGCGTGCGGTTCAGGTAGCCTTCCATGATGAGATACGGCTCGTAAACTTCTTCGATCGTGTCCGGCTCCTCGCCGACGGCCACCGCGAGCGAATTCACGCCGACCGGCCCGCCGCCAAATTTCACGATGATGGCTTCGAGGATGCGCTTGTCCATTTCGTCGAGGCCGTTCTCGTCAATTTCCAGCATCGCCAGCGCTTTGTCGGCGACTTCCTTCGTGATGCGCCCGTCGTGGCGGACTTGGGCGTAATCGCGCACGCGGCGAAGCAGATTGTTGACGATGCGCGGCGTGCCGCGGCTGCGGCGCGCAATTTCATGCGCGCCAGCGGGATCGATTTCGACGTTGAGCAAATTTGCCGAGCGCAAAACAATTTTGTCCAAGTCCGCCGCGCAATAATAATCCAGCCGTTCGCGCATGCCGAAGCGCGTCAACAATGGCGCACTCAACAAGCCGCTGCGCGTCGTCGCGCCGATGAGCGTGAAGCGCGGGAGATTCAGTCGCACGCTGCGGGCGTTCGGGCCTTGGTCGATGATGATGTCCAATTTGAAATCTTCCATCGCCGGATAAAGATATTCTTCGATGGTTTTTTGCAGGCGATGAATTTCGTCGATGAACAGCACATCCCCTTCTTCGAGATTCGTGAGCAAGCCGGCAAGATCGCTAGCCTTCTCAATGGTCGGACCGCTGGTGGCTTTGACATTCGCGCCCATCGCTTTGGCGAGAATGTTGGCGATGGTGGTTTTGCCCAAGCCGGGCGGGCCAGACAAGAGGATATGATCTAGCGCCTCGCCGCGTTGCTTCGCCGCCTCAACGGCGATTTCCAAACGCTCCTTCACCTTCGGCTGGCCGGTGAAATCAGAAAAGAGCGACGGCCGCAGCGTCATTTCGAGCGCGGCATCGGGTTTGTTCAAAGTGGACACGGAACGTTCGGACATCGCCTTCAGCATGGGAAATGCGTCGGGCAGCGACAAGGTCAAATACGCCACCAAGACCGACGACGAAACCGCCCGCGCGACCGTTCAATATTTGCGAACCCTTTACCAAAAAACGGTCAGCGTGACCGGCTGCCGATTCATAAGATATGCTCGTCAAATTTGTTTAAATTTTATGAATACTAATACTGTTCCCGCGCGGTTATTGGCGTTGCTCTGTTTTTCCGGTGGTTTTGCCAGCGCCTCAGCTGGCGAAGCGAGTATTAAAATTCCCGATCTCACGCAGGTGACCTTCGCCGGACTGGGCGGACTGAGTGGCATCACCCTGCTGTATCTCGGACTCGTGGTGTGTCTGCTCGGCGCCGCGTTTGGTTTGGTGCAATACCGCCAGACGAAAGCTTTGCCGGTGCATGAAAGCATGAGTGCCGTGTCGAACATGATTTGGGAGACGTGCAAAACATATTTGCAGCAGCAGGGAAAATTTCTCCTCATTCTTTGGCTGCTGATTGCGGCGTGCATGATTTATTATTTCATCGGCCTGCCGTGGAATGATCCGGAAAATCAGTTGAGTCACGGAACGCTGCTGCAAAACGGCGGCGTCATTCTGCTGGCATCGGTCCTAGGCATTTGTGGTTCTTACGGCGTGGCGTGGTTCGGCATCCGCATCAACACGGTCGCCAACTCGCGCACGGCATTTTCGGCGCTGAAAGGCAAACCGTTGCAAACCCTTTTGATTCCGCTGCAATCCGGCATGAGCGTCGGCATGTTGCTCGTGTCGGTGGAATTATTCTTCATGATTTGCATTCTCACCTTTCTGCCGCGCGAATTGGTCGGCCCTTGTTTCATCGGCTTCGCCATCGGCGAATCACTTGGTGCCACAGTGCTGCGTATCTGCGGCGGCATCTTCACCAAGATTGCCGACATCGGTTCGGATTTGATGAAAATTGTTTTCAAGTTGCCGGAAGATGATCCGAAAAATCCTGGCGTGATCGCGGACTGCACCGGCGACAACGCAGGTGATTCCGTTGGACCGACGGCCGATGGTTTTGAAACTTACGGCGTCACGGGCGTGGCTTTGATTTCTTTTCTGGCGCTGGCTTTGACGGACAACGCGCCGGTCTGCGCTACTTTGATTATTTGGCTGTTCGTCATGCGGGCGCTGATGATTGCCACTTCGCTGGCGTCCTACTTTGTGAACAACCTTTTCAACCAACTCAAATTCGATCATTTGAAGGACTTTGATTTTGAAGCCCCGCTGACGCATCTCGTCTGGATCACCTCGGGTTTGTCCATCGCCGTCACCTTCGTCGCCAGCCACGCACTCCTCGTCAATCAACCCGGCATTCATCACGATCTGTGGTGGGTGCTGTCGTGCATTATCAGTTGCGGCACGTTGGCGGGTGCGTTGATTCCAGAATTCACCAAAATTTTTACCAGCACGAAATCCATGCACGTCAAAGAAGTAACCAATTGTTCCAAGCACGGCGGCGCTTCGCTGAATATTTTGTCCGGCATGGTGGCCGGCAACATGTCGGCCTTCTGGATGGGCTTGGTCATCATCGTGCTGATGTTTGTCTCCTATCATTTCTCCCACAATCCGGCGTTGCTCATCATCATGCCGGAAAAATTTGCGTTCGCTGCACCCATCTTCGCGTTTGGCCTCGTGGCCTTCGGTTTTCTCGGCATGGGACCGGTGACCATCGCGGTGGACAGCTACGGCCCCGTGACGGACAACGCCCAATCCGTTTATGAATTAAGTCAGATTGAAAGCCGCGATGGGATCGGGGCCGACATCAAAAATAATTTTGGCTTCAAACCGGATTTTGCAAACGCCAAGTATCTGCTCGAAAAAGCCGACGGCGCCGGCAACACCTTCAAAGCCACCGCCAAACCAGTGCTCATTGGCACGGCGGTCGTGGGTGCCACGACCATGGTATTCGGCATCATTATGTTGTTGGAAAATAAATTCGGCAACGTGGTCAATCATTTGAGCCTGGTGCAGCCGGAAATCATCCTCGGCCTCCTTTCAGGCGGCGCGGTAATTTATTGGTTCACCGGTGCTTCCACTCAAGCCGTGGTGACCGGAGCGTATCGCGCCGTGGTTTACATCAAGGAAAACATGCAGCTCGACGCCACCACCGCTTCGGAAAGAGACAGTAAGGAAGTGGTCCGCATCTGCACCGTCTACGCGCAGAAAGGTATGTGGAATATTTTTATCGTCATCTTCTGCCTCGCGCTGTCGCTGGCATTTTTTGATCCATATTTTTTCATCGGTTATTTGATTGGCATCGCCTTTTTCGGTTTGTATCAAGCCATCTTCATGGCCAATGCCGGTGGTGCGTGGGATAACGCCAAGAAAATCGTGGAGGTGGATATGCGGCAGAAGGGAACCGACCTTCACGCCGCCACCGTCATTGGCGACACCGTCGGCGATCCTTTCAAAGACACGTCTTCTGTCGCGCTGAACCCGGTGATCAAATTCACCACGCTCTTCGGTTTGCTCGCCGTCGAAATCGCAGTGACCATGACCAGTCAGCCGGTGAAGACCAGCATTGGCCTGTTCTTCTCCGCCATCGCGCTAATCTTTATTTACCGCTCGTTCTATTGCATGCGTATTCCCGAAGAAAAAGTCATCCCGCTGCTGCTGGGCGATGATGCGGAACCGCCGACCAATCAAAAAATTCTGCCGCCGCCCGCCCGCCCATTTGCCAATTCGGTTAGGCAACCCGCGTAAATTTATTCTCGTAAAAATTCGGCGCGCGTTCAGATTGAATGTGTGTCCGTCATCGAACGCCAGATTCAAGTCACTTGGCTGTTGCGCGTCTTCTTCACCGAAGACATTTTCGCACCGGACAATTTGACTTTGCGCGATGCGCTTGCCGACGTCGCCCCGCGCAAAGCCATTGTCATTCTTGAAGAATCGCTCGCCCAAGCGCTGCCGGAATTGGAAGTGCGCATTGAAAAATATTTTTCCACGCACGCCGCCAGCCTGAAACTCGTTCGCGCGCCGATGCCCGTCTGCGGCGGCGAACGCGCGAAAAATTCCATCAGTATCGTCACCGAAATTTTGTCACACTTGGACCGCCACCACCTCGACCGCCACTCGTATCTCATCGCCGTTGGTGGCGGCGCGCTGCTCGATGTCGCTGGATTTGCCGCTGCGACCGCCCATCGCGGCTTGCGCCACGTCCGCATTCCCACGACAACTTTGTCGCAAGCCGATTCCGGCGTCGGCGTAAAAAATGGCATCAACGCGTTCGGTAAAAAAAATTTCATCGGCACGTTTTCGCCGCCGTTCGCCGTCATCAACGATTTTGATTTGCTCGCCACGCTGCCGCCGGATGACAAACGCGCCGGCTACGTCGAAGCCGTCAAAGTCGCCTGCATCCGCGACGCTAAGTTTTTTAAAGAACTCGAACGTGACGCGGAAAAATTGATTTCGTTTGAACCGGTCGCGATGAAAAAATTAATCCGCCGCTGTGCCGAACTGCACCTCGACCATATTGCTGGCAGCGGCGATCCGTTTGAAATGGGTTCCGCGCGTCCACTCGATTTTGGCCACTGGGCCGCGCACAAACTGGAGCAGCTTTCGCACTTCCAGATTTCCCACGGCGACGCCGTCGCCATCGGCATCGCGCTTGACGTGATTTATTCCCGCGACGCCGGACTGCTCGCCGCGCCCGCGTGCGAGCGGATTTTGCAATTGCTCGAACAACTCGGCTTCAAACTCTTCGCCGACGAACTGCTCAATACCGACCACGCCGACCAACTGACCATTTTGTCCGGCCTCGAAGAATTTCGCGAACACCTCGGCGGTGACTTGACCATCACTTTGCTCAATGAAATCGGGCGCGGCATTGAGGTTCATGAAATGTATCCGCAGAAAATCATCGCCGCCATCCACGAATTGCGCGTCCGCACAAGATGAACCGCCTCGCCGTCATCAACGTCATCGGCCTCACCGAAGCGCTCATCGGTGAATACACGCCGCGCATCGCGGAGTTTGTGAAGCGCGGCGCGCTCGCAAAGATTTCTCCGGCTTTTCCCGCCGTCACCTGCGCCGCGCAATCGAATTATCTCACCGGAAAAACGCCCTCGGAACACGGTATCGTCGGCAACGGCTGGTTCAATCGCGAGCTTTCCGAAGTCCAATTCTGGAAACAATCAAACCACATTGTCACCGCCCCAAAAATTTGGGACGCACTGCGCGGTAGTCCGCAAATTGAAAATTCTAAATTGGAAATTTCAAATGCGTTCTGGTGGTTCAACATGTATTCCAGCGTGGATTATTCCATCACGCCACGCCCGATGTATCCCGCCGATGGCCGAAAATTTTTTGACGTTTATTCCTGGCCATATTCCATCCGCGAGGAAATCAAAAAGGACTTGGGCGAATTTCCCTTCTTCAATTTCTGGGGTCCCGCAGCGGGCGTGGATTCGCCGCAAGGCAAGGCCGATGCCGCGTCGCGCTGGATTGCGGAATCCGCGAAGTGGATTGAAAATAAATATTCGCCCACGCTGAACCTGATTTACCTGCCGCATCTCGATTACAACTTGCAGCGGCATGGCGTTTATGCAGAAGGTAGGGCGGGCAGTCCTCTGCCCGCCGACGGCGCGCACGGAGTAACGCGCACTACCAATCCAAAAATTCATCGCGACCTGCGCGAGATTGACGCCATCGTCGGCGACTTACTGGATTTTTTTGCCAAGCGCGGCGTGCAAGTCATTTTGCTTTCCGAATACGGTATCACGAACGTGGACGCGCCGGTTCATCTCAATCGGATTTTCCGCGAGCAAGGCTGGCTGACGGTGAAGGACGAACTTGGTTTGGAGATTCTCGACGCGGGTGCGAGCAAAGTTTTTGCCGTGGCGGATCATCAGGTCGCACACATTTATTTGAATGACACGTCGCTGGAAAAATCCGTGCGCGCCGTTCTGGAAAAAACTTCTGGCGTGGAAAAAATTCTCGGCAAAGCGGAGAAAATCGCGGCGGGCATTGAACATCCGCGCGCGGGTGATTTGATTGCGGTGGCGCGGGAAAATGCGTGGTTCACTTATTATTACTGGCTCGACGACGCGCGCGCGCCGGATTTTGCGCGGACGGTGGACATCCATCGCAAGCCGGGCTACGACCCGGTGGAATTGTTTCTCGACCCGCGCATTCCGGCGGTGAAATTAAAAATCGTGTGGCGGCTGCTGCAAAAAAAACTCGGCCTGCGGATGTTGATGGACGTGATTCCGCTCGACGCGACGCTGGTGAAAGGCTCGCACGGCCGGCGACCGGCGGATAAAAAAGACTGGCCGGTGTTCATCACCAGCCAGCCGGAATTTTTGGGCGCGAAGGAGATTGAATCAACGGATGTTTTTCAATTGCTGCTGAAACAGATTTTGTAAATGGGCTGGCCACCATACCGCCCAGTTTTATTGTGCGACTGGCGGTAACCCAAGAGTAATTTTCCCAAGCCATTCATAATCAGCAGAGGCACGACTCAAATCACCTTTCTGCTTTAGAAATCCAATAACAGAAAGGATGTCTTGTGGTGTAAGCTCAAACCACTCACCACGAACGCGCTTTTCAGCAAACATCTGATGAAGCTCTGTTTCTGCGCTGTCATGCGCTGGCATATAAAATCGAAGGGAAGTTTCTGGCACTTCCGACTGTAAAGTTTTTTCTCGTTTTTCAGGGGTCTGACTTTGACCAATTTTGAAAAGGCCATTCCGTAAATCTTCCATCAGATAAACGAAAACTGTAAAACTGCTCCGGCGCAATCGCTCTAAATTTTCAGATGTTTTTTCAGCTTCGTCCAACTCCAGCAACTCTTTGAGACGACGCGTTACAAAGGGTGTTTTTTTGAATACGGCGATACGATGTATTTCCGTTTTGTTATCAAATACCTCTGCACTTTCAATAATTAAATGTTGGTTTGATTTGGCGAAGCTTTGGGCGATAAAAAAATCATCCCATGCCTCTCTGACCCACGAATCTACACATTCAAAAAATTCTAGCGAGCATAGCTTCAGCATGGTGTGGAAGTCCTTGTAAATCGCATAAGGGACTTTGTAACTCGCCTGAAACTTTGCGAAACCATGTAGAATCCTAAATTTATCTTCCCAAGTAGGGTTCGGAAAAATTTCTTCTGGTATTACAGAGTCGAATCCTTTTTCTTCACCGCCAAGTGGCCCCTGAATTTCAGGAGTAAGACCCTTTTGTTTGAAATATGCAATCCATCCATCTGGTTTATAGCTCATGAAACTCATTAGTCTCAAATAGCGAACATCTCCCGGCGCGAGATAAAGTATGTATATGGCGGATCCAAACTGCTTTTCTTTGGAAAGCAAAGTGTCAACCATCCTAAACATAAAACTGAAATCTTCGACTTCTGGTTGTAGATCGGATACTGGCGGGATGGCTGCGGGCTGGGTAATCAACAAAGTTTCAGCCTGACAATGTGGGCAAGTGATTGTTTGCTCCGCCATTTCAGCCGGGAACTCAATATGCACCCCGCAATGCTGGCAATCACATTTGGCTTCTTCGCTCATAATTTTCCATTTGTGCAACGACATTCAAACGCCAAATGCCTCATGCGTCCAACTCAAACTGACTTTGACGGTGGCTGGTTATTATTTCCCCATCTGGCCGCGTGTGACGCCGAGTTGATTGAATAATTTCAGTTCGCGCCAGAGCTGCGTGCCGGAAATTTCGCCGCGCAACAACTGCCGGTATTTCGTGATGGTGCGGACGACTTCATCGGGATTTTCATTCAGAAATTCCACGCGGAAATTGCGAACGCCGAGCGCAAGGAGCCGTTCCACAAATTCCGCGCCGGTCTGCGCCTGCGAATTGAAGACGGTGTTGCGGCAGCCGGCGTCGGCCTTGAGCGGATGCTCCGCGCCCACGCGGTCGCGCAGGCGCACGTCATGCGTGTCGCACGGGCGGCCGCAGTCGTGGTAGTCTTTGCCCTTCGACAAAAACGCGCAGAACACGCAGTGCTCCATGTGAAACATCGGCATGTGCTGATGAATCGTGACCTCAAACCATGCCGGCGGCGCGGCGGACAACAGCGCGTCGAGCTGCACGACGTTCAGGTCGTAGCTCGCCGTGACGCGTTCGAGGCCGAAATGATTTTTGAAATAGTCCGCCGTGAGGCGATTGGCCACGTTCAGTGAAAAATCGCCGACGCGCCGCGTGTCCGTGAAAAATTTCAGGTGATCGTAATTGCGGACGAGAAAGCCGTCGGCGTTGCAGGAACGGACTTGGTTCAAAATCCATTCTTCGCCCATCTTGGTGATGCGCGGCGGGGCGACGAAAATGCTTGGCCGCGCAGAACCCGGCGCGCCAACCGCGCAACCATAAGCCGTGTGAAATGCCGTGACGGCCTCGCGATATTTTTTGGGATCTTCAAATTCACAATAGACGGTCTGCACGCCGCATTTCAGCGCGGCTTCCAGTTGCGCGTGGTTGCGAACAAGAACGATCAATTGCGGATCAGATTTGCCACCGAAACCGAGAGACGCAGAGGTTTCAGAAATTGAAACTGTCGAACTCTGTGCCTCTGTGCCTCTGTGGCTATTCATCTGCCATCGCTTCGGCTGTGCGCGGAGAATTTCTAGTTCGGCCACGACTTCGCGGCGCAGGCGATTTAATTCGCTCACAGGAATTAGCACATCGCCGGACAAAAAGTTTTTCAGTTCACCAAGTTTGAACGGCGTGCCGCCGAGGCGACCAAATTGTTCACGCAATTTTTCTTCGGTGAGCGGAAGTTTTTCCGCCTTCGCGAGCGGCATCGAGGACTCGGCGCGCGCCATGTCGCCCGATTCATCGCGAATAATCAACGTCAGCGGCTCACCGACCACGCCATAAACTTCCATGCTGACGGGCCGCTGAAATTTCGGTGCGTCGCCCGCAAAACTCTGGCGCAAACGCTTGTCGAGTTCGGGATCGTTCGTTTTCCAAATTTTGTCGCCGACATGGACGCGCAAAAAATCAATACTGCCGTAGCCGAAACGCAGTTCGGTGAGTTTCTCACCAGCGACTTTGAAACGCGGTTCCTGAATTTCGTAGATGCGTCCGCCCTCTTCTTTTTCGTCCGGCTTGCCCGCATCGAAAACAATACCGTCGCCAAGTTTGACCGGCGCGGCGAGATTTACAATCACGCCGTCGCGGACAATTTTTTTTACTTCGCCAAGAAAGACGCCGCGTTTTTTGCCGAAGCGCGCGTGAACCAATTTTTGATTATCGTTGCCGCCGAACCAGCCGGTGAACAGACCGCGAGAGAACGACATTTCCAAATCATAGCGGTCGCTGGGCGGAACGGCGGCGGCTTGGCCTTCGGCAATTTTGTTCAAGGCCGTGCGATAGACGCGCGTGATGCTCGCAACGTATTCCGGCGCTTTCAAACGGCCTTCAATTTTCAGCGAGGAAACTCCGGCGCGCACAAGCTCCGGCAAAACTTCGAGTCCGGACAAATCTTGCGGGCTTAATAAATAGCGTTTGTCGCCGAGTGGAACTTGCGCGCCGTCGGAAATTAAATCGTAAGGCATGCGGCAGGCTTGGGCGCATTCGCCGCGATTCGCGCTGCGGCCACCGAGCGATTCGCTCGTTAAACATTGGCCGGAATACGCGACGCACAAAGCGCCGTGGACAAAAACTTCAAGCGGCAATTCAAATTTTTCTGAACCAAGCGCCGCATTCATCTTCTCGATTTCCGCGATGGAACATTCGCGCGCCAAAACTGCGAGATTGCAGCCGAGGTTGCGGGCGAATTCAATTCCCGCGGCGCTGGAAATGGTCATCTGCGTCGAGGCGTGAATCGGAAAATCGGGTGAAAGCTCGCGAATCAGTTTGCAGATGCCAACGTCCTGCACAATGGCGGCATCTACGCCGGCAGAAATTATTGAGCGCAGATAATTTTCGGCATCGGCAATTTCGTTTTGAAAAACGAGCGTATTGAACGTGACGTAGCCCTTGACGCCGCGCCGGTGGAGAAATTCCATCAACTTCGGCAAATCAGCTTCGGTGAAATTGTGTGCCCGCATCCGCGCATTGAATTTATCGAGGCCGAAGTAAATTGCGTCCGCGCCGTTCTCGACCGCTGCCTTGGCGCATTCCCAATCGCCAGCGGGCGCGAGCAGTTCCGGAGATCGTTGATTGCGAATCACGGACTGCGGATATTTTTCGGATGTGGCGACGCCAATCATTTCAAATTCAATTTAACAGCGAAGGCGTAAAGGCACAAAGCATCTTCGCGCGCTGGCCATTTCAAAAAACCATTTTCATCCGCAGATAACTGTGTTTAGCTGTGGTTGAAAATGATTCATCCTACGGCCAGTATTGATCCAGCGGCAAAGCTCGGCGCGAATGTCCGCGTAGCTGCGTATGCGGTGATTGACGCGGACGTGGAGTTGGGCGACGGGTGCGTGGTCGGGCCACACGTTTATCTGACTGGCGCGACGAAAATCGGCAGTGGTAATAAATTCCATGCTGGCTGTGTCATCGGCGATGCCCCGCAGGATTTAAAATACAAGGACGAGCCAACCCGCGTGGAAATTGGCGATAATAATGTTTTCCGCGAACATGTCACGGTGCACCGCTCGAATAAAATGTCTGAAGCGACGGTGATTGGCTCGAATAATCTACTCATGGCGAGCGCACACGTCGCGCATAACTGCGTGGTTGGCCATCACGTTATCCTCGCCAACGGCGCGTTACTCGGCGGTCACGCGACGGTGCAAGATCGGGCGTTTATTTCAGGCAATGCGCTCGTGCACCAGTTCACCCGCGTTGGCACGCTGGCAATCATGCAGGGAGGATCGGCTATCAGCAAAGATTTACCGCCGTTCACTATTGCGCGGGGAGACAACAAAATTTGCGGCTTGAACGTTATCGGGATGCGCCGTTCGGGTTTTTCTCCGGCAGAAAGGTTGGAATTAAAGAAGATTTACCATGCGCTATTTCGCAGTGGAAAATTATTTCGTGCTGCAATTACGGAAGCGGAAAAGAATTTCACCAGTAATGGCGCGAAAATCATGCTGGAATTTATCGCTGCCGCCAAACGCGGCGTGTGTGCCGACATCGGCACGAACGGACGCAGCTCTGACGACGAATGATTTCGCTGCCAGATTACAAAGTGATGGGCGAGGACGGTCAGGAATACGGACCTGTCTCTGACGACCAAATCCGCAAATGGATCGCGGAGGCGCGGCTGGAGCGAAAATCGCCTATAAAACCGGTAGATTCGCGCGAATGGGTGTTCCTCGAATCACTGCCGGAATTTGCCGATGCATTTCAACCGCCGCCTGCGCCGACGCCGAAACCACTGGAGCGAAAGTGGTCGTTGGTATTACTCATCGCCATCGTCGCGGGAGTTTTATTGGTTGCGTTGAAAAAATGTAACCAGCATTGAACCATGTATAAAATCATTGGCAACGACGGCAAAAACTACGGGCCGGTCACGGCGGCACAAATTCACGGATGGATCGCGCAAGGCCGCGTCGAAAATCGCACCGCTGTTCTGCGTGATGGCTCAACAGAATGGACGTTTCTCGGTCTACTGCCGGAATTTGCATCCACTTTCTCCGTCCCGCCGCCGGTCATTACACCGCCCAAAATTGGCGCGGTGTCCGCCCGCACTACTAATGGTTTTGCTACCGCCGGCTTGGTCTGCGGTATTATTTCTTGCGCGTGCTGTTGTGGATGTCCGTTTAATATCCTTGGCCTGATTTTTTCTATCATCGCCCTTGTGCAAATCAATGGTCAGGTGCATCAACAAGATGGTTGGGGCTTGGCACTCACCGGACTGATTTGCTCCGCGGTCAGTTTGCTATTCAACTTTGGTTTCGGAATTTTTCATCTCGCCATGACGCCCGCCAACTTGAGCTGGCATCTTGGCGCCATTTAAGTGAAGTCTGCGCCTCCAAAAATAAATTCGGGCAATGCGCGCTTCGCGGGAATCATTTTAGCCTCCATTATTTTCGGTATTGCCGCCATTGTTTTTTTCTTTAACCCGGCAACACACCCTCTCTACCCGGTCTGTCAATTTCATCGGCTCACTGGATTAAACTGTCCCGGTTGCGGTATGACCCGCGCGCTTTACGCACTGCTACACGGAAAAATTTTCACCGCCCTACAAGACAATGCACTGTTAGTTCTGATGCTAGGCGGGCTGCTATTTCGGAGCGCTTGGTTTAGTTGTAATAAATTCTTTGGAGGGAAGAACAAAGAATTTTTCCCAATCAAATTTCTTTGGATAATACTAACTATATCATTGGTGTTCGGCGTATTGCGCAATTTATCAACCTTCGCGTTTCTTTCTCCATGACTGATGAGAAAGCCGTCGCTGACAATTTTTTCAATGCTCGGGAACTTTCCCAAAATCAAACCCATTACAAATTAAATTTTCCTTGAAATCATTGATGTTTTTGCTTGCCGAAAGCAGTTCAAAATCATTCAATCATCGGTGAATGCGTTTTTCGTTCGTTTGAGAAACTGAAAATTGATTGGTCTGTTTTTTATCAATTTAAACAGTTTTATACATTATCATTAACCTTTCTATAAACAGACTAAATTTATGTTCATTTATCCTAAAAAATACGATGTGATCGTAGTTGGCGCAGGTCACGCGGGCGTGGAAGCCGCGCTGGCTGCAGCCCGAATGGGTTGTGAGACTTTACTGCTTACCATCAATGCCGACAGCATCGGCCAGATGTCTTGCAATCCGGCTATCGGTGGCTTGGCCAAAGGCCATCTCGCTCGTGAGATTGATGCACTTGGCGGTGAAATGGGTAAGGCTACGGACATGTGTGGGCTTCAGTTTAGAATGCTGAACATAAAAAAAGGGCCGGCAGTTTGGGCGCCCCGCGCACAATGCGACAAAAAAGCTTATCAATTTCATTTGAAGTGGGTTTGCGAATCCGAGCCGAATCTGGACGTAAAACAAGGTCAATCAGCAAAAATTGTTCACAAAGATGGAGTTGCATCAGGCGTAGAAACGCTGCTTGGAGTTCAATACTTAGGTAAGACGGTTATTATCACAACTGGAACTTTTTTGCGTGGTTTAATGCATATCGGCTCTAATCAACAATCCGGCGGACGCGCGGGGGATGCAGCAGCCATGAATCTTTCAGCATCACTGCAAGAATTGGGGCTTGAACTGGGGCGGCTGAAAACAGGAACCCCGCCACGACTTTTGCGGAAGTCCATTGATTTTTCTAGAACCGAAATTCAATCTGGAGATGATCCTGTTCCATATTTTACTTTTTGGAAAGATGATTTGTTCCACATGGAACAATTGGGGGCTAATCAAAGAAAATCGCATGCGCCAAATGAAAAATACCCTCCTAATTCGATTTTAAAACGAATAAGCGGCCAATTGCCGTGCCATATCACCTTCACTACGGTTAAGACGGCCAAAATTATTCGTGAAAATCTTCATAAATCTCCAATGTATTCAGGCGTGATCGAGGGCATAGGACCGCGGTATTGCCCCTCCGTAGAGGACAAAATTGTTAGATTTTCTGAAAAAGAACGCCACCAAATTTTTCTTGAACCGGAAGGAATCGAAACAGACGAGATTTACGTCAACGGATTTTCCACGAGCCTTCCCTATGAGGTGCAAATTGACATGGTTCATTCAATCATTGGCTGCGAGAGCGCAGAAATCATGCGACCGGCATACGCAGTGGAATATGATTTTTCATTTCCTACTCAGCTTCACTCGTCGCTTGAAACCAAGGTCTGCCGAAATTTATTTCTCGCGGGTCAGATCAACGGCACCTCTGGTTACGAAGAAGCTGGCGCACAGGGATTGTTAGCTGGCATTAACGCTGCTCGGCGGGTGCAAAATTGCGAACCAGTTATTTTGCGACGTGATCAGTCCTATATTGGGGTTCTGATTGATGATTTGGTTACTAAAGGAACCTCTGAACCGTATCGGATGTTCACCTCGCGCGCGGAATATAGATTATTACTGCGTCAAGATAACGCAGATTTGCGATTGTCTCGTTTGGGTCATGAAATTGGATTGTTACCAACACGAAATTTTCTTAAATTTGAAGCTAAAGAGGCGGCCATTAATCATGAAATTAATCGTTTAAACACAACTTATTTACAAAGAGATTCGTTGGCTAAAATACTACGGCGAACAGAAATGTCTTATCAGAATCTGCCGCATAAAAATCCAAATTTGAATTCTGAAGCGGCTCAACAAGTTGAATTTTCGGTTAAATATGCGGGCTATGTAGATCGCCAGGAAATTGAAGTTGCTCGCACAAAAAAGTTGGAAGACAAGATGATTCCTGAAGCGTTTGATTTTGAAACAGTTCCAAGCCTGCGCATAGAAGCTCGACAAAAATTGACGAAAGTTCGCCCGCGCACCATTGGTCAAGCTGGCCGCATTTCTGGTGTTTCCCCGGCTGATATAAGTATCTTACTAATCTGGCTAAAAAAAGGCGCGCAACCATCTGCAAATGAACAACTTTGTTCAAATAAAAGTTGCTCTTTAGAACAAGATGAAAATTAAATTAACATTTTATAATTATTTTTACAATGCACAAAAATCTAATATTGTGTATGTTCATAATAAATATTTTTTTCATTTAATGAATTGCTAAGTCCGTGTGGTTTTACTTTTCTTTGAATTTTGTAACGAAGCGAAGTTGGGTGGCTCTCATAGCGCCTAGACATTTGGTAAGCTGTTCCACAAGTTTGGATGTGAAAACGAAAGCAGCGACACTTCGCGCCTTGCGTTTTAAAAAACATCCGCGTGCCAAATGTGATTTACACTCAAACTCATCATCGGCATTTGACTATCTTTGTTTAATTTACTAGTGTTCTTGTCCGTTAAATCAAAAAACCGCTTTAAATTTTTTATGGCTGCCAAATCCGAGAAGTCCGTTGAAAAAACCGCCGTCGAGTCAAAAGCTGCCGCTGCACGCGAACGCGAACTTGAATCTGCGATTTCATCCATCACCAAAGCCTATGGCGATGGTGCGATTATGCGCCTTGGCGATGCCCGCGCTCAGGTTAAGATTGATGTTATCCCGACCGGCGGACTGGCGATTGATCTCGCGCTCGGTGTTGGCGGTTTGCCGCGTGGACGTGTGGTAGAAATTTACGGCCCAGAATCTTCCGGCAAAACCACGTTGATGCTACACGTCATCGCCAATGCGCAAAAGGCTGGCGGTCTTGCAGCTTTTATCGATGCAGAACATGCTTTGGACCCCGGCTACGCTAAAAAACTTGGGGTGAACTTGGACGATTTACTCGTCTCGCAGCCGTCTTCCGGTGAAGAGGCTTTGACCATTTGTGAAACTCTCGCGCGTTCGAATGCGCTCGACGTCATTGTCGTAGATTCCGTTGCCGCGCTTGTGCCAAAAGCTGAATTAGACGGCGACATGGGCATGGCGACGATGGGTATGCAAGCACGTTTGATGTCGCAAGCCCTGCGCAAACTTACAGCAATTCTCGCGAAGTCCAAGACCACATGCATCTTCACCAATCAATTGCGCGAAAAAGTTGGCGTCATGTTTGGCAGCCCCGAAACGACGCCCGGCGGCAAGGCGCTTAAATTTTACGCGAGCGTGCGCATTGATATCCGCCGCAAAGACCAATTGAAAGACGCCGCTGGCAATGTTTACGGCAACCACACACGCGTCAAAATCGTGAAGAACAAAGTTGCGCCGCCGTTTGCCGAAGCGGAGTTTGACATCATTTATAATCAGGGCATCGATAAGGAAGGCAGCATTCTCGACGTTGGCATTGATTGCGGCGTGATTGACAAGCGCGGCGCCTATCTCCAATTCGACGGTGCGCTGATTGGCCAAGGACGCGATGCAGCAAAAAAATCGCTCACGGAAAAGCCCGATCTCGCCAAAAAAATTGTCGAGGCGATTCACGTCAAACGCGCCGCTGCGCCCGTCGCCGAGACTAAGTAATTTTTATTTTATTCCGAACTTTTGATTTTAATGAGCACCGCTTCCGACCTTGATCTGAACTTGGACAATCTCTTTCAGCCTGCATGGGCGCAAGGAAAGACCGAGTCTAACAAATTTGCAAAATTCACCGGCAACGAAGGTGTCAAGCCGGAGCGCGCTTTCAGCGGCAAGCCGGGCGAACGCCGGGCGCCGCGACGCGATGGCGCAGGTGGTGGTTTTGGCGGAGGTGAACGTCGCGGTGGTGGTGCTCCGCGTGGCGGCTCCAAATTTGGCGATCGCAAAAGTGGAAATTTCCGCGGCGGCGACCGACGCGATGAACAACGCGAACGGCCTGCACCGCCCGCGCCGTTGCCGCATTTGTCTGTTGCCTTTATTCCCGAAGAACGCGGCGTCGAACAACTCGCCCGACAGATCAAAGTAACCGGTCGCGCGTATCCACTGTTTCAAATCGCGCTGCTGATTTTGCAGAAGGCGGAACGTTATTCCGTCCAACTCACGACCAAGAAAAAAGCCGACGGCACGCCGGAAAAATTATTTTCCTGCGCGCTCGACGACACGCCATGGACGAGCGAAGACGGCGCGGTTGCGCATGTTCTGAAAAATCATTTCGCCACGTTTTATCAGGCCGAACGCACGCAGACCGAACCGCCGAAGGGTGTTTACACGTTCGTTGCCCAATGCGGTTTGAGCGGAGAAATTCTCGGCCCGCCGAATCATCACGATTACCAAAACCAGTTGCGCAAATTGCACACGGAAAAATTTTCGCGCATGCCGTTCGATCAGTTCAAGTCCCGCGTGAAAATCGTGAAGGACGAAGCGGTCGTTAAAAAATGGGTCGAAGACCAAAGCTTCAAGACTCAATACATTTGTCTCAACGTGGCGGAACCGCTCACGCTCGCGACGCTGGAAGAAGTGGAAAAACATTTTCGCGCGACGCACAAAGATTCCATCATCAAGCCGGTGGAAACGCTCTCCGTGGCTGGTTTGCCGAGCCGCAGTTTGCGCGACAACGGCCTGCAACGTTTGATCCGCCAGGAATGGGAGCAGCAGAAATTTTTTCCGCTGCCCATCGCGACGAAGTTGAGCCAGCAGTTCGCGCATTACGGCCTGCAATTTTTCAAGGTCAACAAAACCGTCACGCACGTCAGCGTCGCGCGGCCGACCTTCCTCGACATCGCCAGCACGCCGGTGTCGGAAAACATCAAGCGCATCATCGAATACATCAATGGCAACGCGAAATGCACGCGCAAGAAATTGATCGAAGCGCTCGCGCCGACGCCAAAAGTGGCGAAAGTTGTTGTCACCGAAATTCCCGTTACGCCCGTTGCCGAAGGTGAAGGCGCTTCCGCACCGGCAGCGACTCCAGCGAAACCTGCCGAAGCCGAAGCGACTCCGGAACAGACGGCGGTCATCGTTGATTTGCATTGGCTGATTCATCAAGGTGCGGTTTTGGAATTTGCCGATGGCCGCATGGAAACGGCGAAGAAACCTTTGCCCAAGCCCGTGAAGCAGGACAAGAAAGTTGCCGCTGAAAAGCCCGCTGCCGAAACCGAAGTTGCTGCGGCCATTGAAACCGTGACGCCGGAAACGCTCGTGGCGGAACCGGTCACACAAATTGAAACGCCGGCGGAAGCGACAGCGGCAGCCGCAGTCGAAGCGCCGGTTCAGCCGGAAACTCCGGCGGCGACGGAAGGAAGTGCCGCGTGAGTTTCGCCGCGCTGGGCTTGAGTGAAAAGGTGCTCGAAGGCGTTCGCGCCATGGGCTACACGGAACCGACGCCGATTCAGTTGCGCTCCATTCCGCTGGTGTTGTCCGGCAAGGATGTCATCGGCAGCGCGCAAACCGGCACGGGCAAAACGGCGGCATTCGCGTTACCCATTCTTTCCAAGCTCGGCGGTCACCAACCCGGCGGCCCGCGTGTTTTGATTCTCGAACCGACCCGCGAACTCGCAGCGCAAGTCGAAACCGCCTTTCGTGATTATGCACGTTTTCTCGATTTGAAAATCACCGTCGTTTTCGGCGGCGTCGGTTACGGCAAGCAGAATGACGAATTGAAAGCTGGCTGCGATATCATCGTCGCCACGCCCGGACGCTTGCTCGATCATCTCGAACAAGGCACGGTGAAACTCGATAAGGTGGAATATCTCGTGCTCGACGAAGCCGACCGAATGCTCGACATGGGTTTTCTGCCGGACGTGCGCCGGCTCGTGGAAAAATGTCCGCGCAAACGCCACACCGCCTTATTTTCCGCCACCGTTCCACCGCAGATTGAAACGCTCATTCAATGGGCTATGCATCAGCCGGAGACGATTGAAATCGGTGCGCGCCGCTCGCCGGCAGAATCGGTGAAGCACGTGATTTATCCCGTTTCTGACATGCAGAAAACGGATCTGCTGCTCGAATTGCTCAAGCGCGTGAACTACGATTCCGTCATCGTTTTCTGCCGCACCAAACATGGCGCGGATCGCTGCGCCGCGCTGCTCAAACGCGAGAATCACGCCGTGGCCGTGCTGCATTCCAACCGCACGCAGAAGGAACGCGAACAGGCGTTGCAAGGTTTTCGCGACGGCAAATTTGAAGTGCTCGTCGCCACGGACATCGCGGCGCGCGGCCTCGACATCGCGGACGTGAGTCACGTCGTGAATTATGATGTGCCGCAGCATCCAGAAGATTACATCCACCGCATCGGGCGCACCGGGCGCGCGGCGGCTACGGGCGACGCCTTCACCATCATGGTGGCAGAAGATGCGCCGCACGTTTTTGCCATCGAACGTTTCATCAGCCAGAAAATTCCACGCGTGAAGCTGGAAAATTTTGATTACCGCTACACCGCGTTATTTGAAGAAGCGAAGCCGGGTGCGGCGGCGGGATTTCCCGGCAAAGTGCGCGGCGGCCGCGTCCACGGCGGCTACCATTTCGCACCCGGCGGACGGAGAAGGTAATTTGAAGAAACGGAAATAAAGCAGCGGTGGTTTTATATCTTGAAAAATCCCTTCAAATTTTCAAGTGACTTTCGTGTTTGGGGAACCTTGATAATTTGTGGTGCTGTTTGCGGTTGCGTGCTGCTTTCATTGCCTAGCTGGATTGATAAACTTCACTTCGACACAATTGGCCCGGCGGGTGTTTGTATCAACAATCTTCGGCAAATTGACACAGCCGCAAATCAGTTTTCACAAGAACATCATCTGACCAACGGCGCGCCCATTAATTTTCCAAACGATTTGACGCCTTACATCAAGCTCAACAGCGCGGGCAAGATTCGTGGTTGCCCGCAAGGCGGTATTTATTCCATCAAGAAAGTTGGCGACAGTCCGACATGCTCCATCGGCACCACGGTCACGCCCGCCCACGTTTTGCCTTGATTATTCTGCGCAACGGAATTTGACGGGTGGTGTTTATTCAATTGTATGAGTGAACAAAATAAAACCGCTCGTTTGGCATTCACGCTTCTCGAACTGCTTCTGTTGATTGCTATCATCGGCGTAATGGTTGCAATAGTGATACCCGGCCGTGGCGGAGGGTCTCACACCAGCCTTGCCAACGCCTGCATCAATAACCTTCGCCGGATTGATGCCGCAGCCAATCAGTTTGCTTTAGAGCATCAGTTGACCAACGGCGACAAAATTAATTTTCCAAACGACCTGACTCCTTACATCAAACTAAACAGAGCGGGCAAGATTCTCGGTTGTCCGATGGGCGGCAGCTATTCCATCAAGAAAGTTGGCGACAACCCGACTTGCACATTGAGCACCTCTACTCCCGCACACGCTCTCCAATAAAAAAGAGGCTGGAAGTAAATCCAGCCTCTTTGATTGTTTCAGATTTTTTCAGTTCAACCGCATCGGCATCACGACGTAGAGGAACGGCCCGTTGATTTTCACCACGCCGGGGCTGAGTTCGTCAATCAGCTCGATGAACACTTCGTCCTCGGTCAGCGCATTGAGCGGGTCAATGAGGTAGCGCGGATTGAAGGCGATGGCGAGTTCCTTGCCTTTGTAATTGATGGCCATCGTTTCGCGCGCTTCGCCGACTTCGGGTGAATTCGCAGTAATGGTCAGCAGATTTTTGCCGAAGGCGAGCTTGACGGAATTCGCCTTCTCGCTGGTCATGATTTCCGCGCGGCGCAACGCCTGCACGAGTTCTTCGCGCCCGACGCCGATGCGTTCCTTCGCTTCGCCGGGAATAACTTGTCGGTAATTAGGATAATTTCCTTCGATCAACTTCGTGATGAGCAACACGGAAAAACCGGTTTCATTCTTGAGTGCAAAGGAGGCCTGATTTTCGCCGAACTTGAGTTCCACGTCGCCTTTGTCTTGCAGCAACCGGTTGAGTTCATTGACCGCTTTGGCTGGCACGATGAATTCGCCCGCGCTCTTTTCTGAAATATCCACTTCTTCATCCACCAACGCGAGGCGGCGGCCATCGGTCGCCACAAACGTCATCTTACCTTCCTTGAGGCTGATGAAAATACCATTGAGAACATAGCGCGATTCGTCGGTGGAGACGGCAAAACTCGTCTTGCGGATCATCCCGCGAATGTTTTCCTGCGGCAGGGAAACTTTCTTATCGTCCTTGAATTTCGGCAACGGCGGAAATTCATCCGCCGCGAGTCCGTGAATCTTGAAGAACGACGAGCCGCTGCGGATGCTGGAAAGATTTTTGTCGTCCGTTTCAATTTCGATTTCGCCCTGCAGCTCGCGCACGATGCCGAAGAGTTTTTTCACGGGCAGCGTGGTGGCCCCTGGCTTGACGACCTTGGCCTCGACCTTGCACGCGACGGTCACGTCAAGGTCGGTCGCGGTAAACTCAACGTGGCTGCCCTCCGCGCGAATGAGCACGTTCGAGAGAATGGGCAGCGTTGTGCGCGTGCTGACGACATTTTGCACAGCTTGCAATCCGGCGATTATTTGGTCTTTGGTGATCGTGAGGTTCATGCGCTTATAATATTCTGTCTTCTTTAAAAAATTCTATTCTTATTAAGGGATGTGAACAAGCCTAACAACTTTCAACGGATTAATCTTTACCGGCAAAATCTTAATTTTTTATCTGTGACCAGTTCAAGCTATATGAGCCGGAAAAAATAAAAAGTCAAAGTTACTGGCACTATCAACAAGTCATTCACAAACGGCTCGCAGGTTTTCCGGCGAGTTGTGCGCGGCGGATGACTTCCGGCAAAACAGAGATGACAAAATCCACTTCCGCCGCCGTCGAATCGCGACCCAGCGAAAAACGCACGAGCGAATTCGCCAAATCCTTTTTACCGATCGCCAAAATCACATGGCTCGGTTCCAGCGAACCGGCGGAACACGCCGAGCCGCTCGAGGCGCAAATGCCTTCCACATCCAAACCCGCCATCAATGCGATACCATCCGAACCGTGCACGACGAAAGAAAGCGTGTTGGATAAACAGTTTTCTCGCGGACTGACAATTTCGCAGCCATTTATTTTTTCAACTGCTGCAGCCAATTTTGACAAAAGTTCCTTTAATTTGGACTTGGGAAAAACTGGCGGTTTTACACATTTTTCCAGCGCCGCGACCAAACCGATAATGGCCGGCAGATTTTCTGTGCCAGCGCGGCGTTCATTTTCGTGGCCGCCGCCAAACAGAACGGGATCGGGATGCAACGGCGATTTGATGTAAAGCAAACCAGCGCCTTTCGGCCCGTGAAACTTGTGTGCGCAAACGGAAATTAAATCGGCATTGAACTGATTTACATTTTCAAACGTTTCTTTGCCGAACCACTGAACGGCGTCCGAATGGAAAACAATTCCGCGCTCGCGACAGATGGCGCCGAGTTCCGCGACCGGCTGAATCGTGCCGATTTCATTGTTTGCGGCCATAATTGAAACCAGAATCGTGTCCGCTCGAATCGCCTTTTTCAAATCGTCCACGGAAACGCGGCCGGCGGAATTCACCGGCAAACGCGTGACTTCAAAACCTTCTTTTTTCTCCAAGTAATCGAAGGATTGCAAAACTGCATCGTGCTCGACGGCGGAAGTGATGAGATGTTTTCCTTTTTCCTTGAGCGCGCGCGCTGTTCCAAAGATCGCGAGATTATTCGCTTCCGTGCCGCCGCTGGTGAAAATAATTTCGCTCGGTTTCGCGCCCAAAAATTTGGCCGCGCGATCGCGGGCGTCGTCGAGCAATGCGCGCGCTTTGCGGCCGACGTGATGGACGCTCGAAGGATTACCCCAAAATTCATCCAGAAACGGCAGCATCGCCGCGCGCACGTCCGCATCGAGCGGTGTGGTGGCGTTGTAATCGAAATAAACGGTGCGCGGCATTGGCAATTTTGGATTTACGATTTACGATTTACGGAAATCGGCGAAAGCCAATCGTAAATCGTAATTGATAAATCGTAAATGAAAACGCAGGTAAAAATTTGCGGCGTCACGAATGTGGCCGACGCGCTGGCGGCAGCCGAGGCCGGCGCGGACATGATCGGACTGAATTTCTACGAGAAAAGCCCGCGCTGCCTTTCGCTGGCGACGGCGGCGGAAATTTCGCGCGCGTTGTCGCCGTTCGTGCTGCGCGTGGGCGTGTTTGTTAATCCCGACGAGGCGCAGGTCATGGAAGCGATTGCGGCATGCGGTTTGAACCTGTTGCAATTTCACGGCGACGAAGCTTCGGATTTTTGCACACAGTTCGGTTTGATGAGCGTGAAAGCCTTGCGCGTGCGCGACGCGGAATCGTTGCAAGCACTGGAGAAATTTAGCACGGATGCGTTTCTGCTGGATGCGTATTCCAAGAGCGGACTCGGCGGCACGGGTGAAAAGTTTAATTGGGATTTGGCGGTGGCGGCGCAAAAATTTGGCAAACCGATTTTTCTCGCGGGCGGTTTGACGCCGGAAAATGTGGCGGACGCGGTGAAGCAGGTGCGGCCGTTTGCCGTGGATGTTTCCAGCGGCGTGGAATCTGCGCCCGGAAAAAAAGATGCGGCGAAAGTGCGGGCGTTTATCGCGGCGGCCAAAAGCGCAATTTGATTATGAAACGCATCGCCGTTTATTGCGGCTCGAACAAAGGCGTCCTTCCGGAATACGCGGCGGCGGCGCAAGCGCTCGGCGCGTTGCTGGCGCGCGAAAAGATTGAGCTGGTCTATGGCGGTGGCAGCGTGGGTTTGATGGGCATCGTGGCGGATGCCGCGCTCGCGCACGGCGGCCACGTCATCGGCGTGATTCCCCAGAAGCTGCACATCCGCGAAATCATCCATCACGGTCTGCCGGATTTGCGCGTCGTCCAAACGATGCACGAACGCAAGGCGTTGATGGCGGAGCTGGCGGATGGTTTCATCGCGCTGCCGGGCGGCTTCGGGACGTTCGAGGAATTGTTCGAGGTGCTGGCGTGGAGTCAATTGGGCTGGCATCAAAAGCCGTTTGGCCTGCTGAATGTCGCCAACTTTTATCGTCCGCTGATGCAATTTCTCAATCACACACGCGACGAAGGTTTCATTCGTCCGCAGCACCACGACTTGGTTTTAGTGGAGGATAATGCGGAAGAAATGTTGCGCCGGCTGAGAAAATTTCGGCCGCCGAGCGAAGTAAAATGGGCGTAATAAGCTCATAAGGTTAGCTAAAATAAGTGCGGTAAATGGCAAAAAATGGGCTTCTCACGAAGTTCATTGCTGATAGTGTGCAGCCAGCTTCAATCATGAAAATTTCCGTTCCACGCGAAAACCATCCGGGCGAGACCCGTGCGCCCCTCACGCCGGACAGTGTCGCCAAACTCGTCAAACTCGGCGCGCAAGTCGAAGTGGAAGCCGGCCTCGGCATCGCCGCCGGTTTTCCCGACGACGCTTACCTCAAAGCCGGTGCCATCATCACTGCCGACCGCAAGCAACTGGTTGCTTCCGGCGATATTGTGCTGCGCCTGCGCAAACCGCCGTTGGAAGAAATCGCATGGCTCAAACAAGGTGCGATTCACGCAAGCTTGCTGGATCCATTCAACGAAAAGGAATTGGTCAATAAATTTGCTGAGTGTGGCGTGAGTGCCATCAGCATGGAATTCATCCCGCGCACGACGCGCGCGCAGAAGATGGACGTGCTTTCGTCGCAGGCGAACTTGGGCGGTTACGAAGCGGTGATTCTCGCGGCGCGTTATTCCAATAAAATTTTTCCGATGATGACCACGGCGGCAGGAACAATTCTGCCGTCGAAAGTTTTCATCATCGGTGTTGGTGTCGCTGGCCTCCAAGCCATCGCCACCGCAAAACGTCTTGGCGCAAAAGTAACCGCCTACGACACGCGTCCCGTGGTCGAAGAGCAGGTAAAATCGCTCGGCGCACAATTTCTCAAGATTGATATCGGCGAAACTGGCCAGACGAAGGACGGTTACGCGAAGGCGCTGACCGAAGAACAGATTCAAAAGCAGCGCGACGCGATGAAAAAAACCTGCGGCGATTCCGACGTGGTGATTTCCGCCGCGCAGGTGTTCGGTCGCAAGGCACCGATTCTCGTCACCGCCGAAATGCTCAATGCCATGAAGCCCGGCAGCGTGGTCGTTGACCTCGCGGTGGAAACCGGTGGCAACGTCGAAGGCATCGTTTATGACAAAGTGACCGACCGCAATGGCGTAAAAATTATCGGCATCGCCAATCTGCCCGGCCGCGTGCCGCTGCACGCGAGTCAGGTTTATGCCGCGAACCTTGTGAACCTCGTCGAAGAATTTTGGGACAAGAAGGAAAAGACCTTCGTGCTCAAGCTCGACGACGAAATCATCAAAGGCTGCCTCGTGACGCATGGCGGCAAAATCGTGAACGAAAAACTGCTCCCCAAAGCCAGCTAACATTTTATGGATACCAACGTATTATTCATCTTCATCCTCGCCATTTTCGTCGGCATCGAGGTAATTTCCAAAGTGCCTTCGATGTTGCACACGCCGCTGATGTCCGGCACGAACGCCATTCACGGCATCATTTTATTCGGCGGCATTCTGGTGTTGGCGGATGCCTCCACACCGCTCGCGCAAGCGCTGGGATTTGTCGCGGTCATTTTCGGATCGGCCAACGTGTTTGGCGGCTTCATGGTCACGGACCGCATGCTGCAAATGTTCAAGAAAAAGAAATAACATGAGTTCTACCATTGCTTTCATCATCATCGGCGTCTCGGTTTTATTCATCCTCGGCATCAAGTTTTTGAGTTCGCCGAAAACCGCGCGCATCGGCAACCTCGTCGCCGCGGCCGGCATGTTCATTGCGCTATGCGTGCTGCTCAAGACCGACGGCACCTCCGTGTGGTCGCACGGCTGGAGTTTTAATTATACGCTCATCGTCATCGGCACCATCATCGGGCTTATCATCGGCGCGATTGGCGCGTATTCGGTGAAGATGACCTCGATGCCGCAAATGGTGGCGCTCTTCAATGGCCTCGGTGGCGGCGCGGCGGCGCTGGTCGCAAGCTTGGAATTCATCAAGGGCGCGCATCCACAGGAATTGGCCGGCATCGAATTGCCCGTCGTGCATCAATCCACAGCCTTCATCGCTGGTTCCATGTTGTTTGCTACACTCATCGGCTCACTCTCGTTCTCCGGCAGCATCATTGCGTATCTAAAACTTGAAGGAAAATTTGAAAAGCCCCACACCTTTCCTGGACAGAACATTTTGAACGGCCTGATTTTGCTGGTGATTCTAGGCCTCTGTGGCTACCTGACTTTCAACGCCACGAACGGGAATGCCACGACAGCCTTTATCGTGATGTTCTCGCTCGCGTTATTTTTCGGCGTGGCGATGGTGCTGCCCATTGGCGGCGCGGATATGCCGGTCGTTATCTCGTTGCTCAACTCTTTCACTGGCCTCGCGGTGGCGGCGGACGGTTTTGCCATTAACAATCTCGCGATGGTCGTGGCCGGAACATTGGTTGGTTCATCCGGCACGTTGCTCACGCTGCTCATGTGCAAAGCGATGAATCGCCCGGTCTCGAATGTTTTGTTTGGTGCGTTCGGTTCCAGCGGCAGTGCGCAAGCGGGCGCGGCGGGTGTGGTCGGCACGGTCAAACCCATTCAAGCTGACGAAGTGGCTTTGCTCTTGGCTTACGCGCAACGTGTCGTGGTGGTTCCTGGCTACGGCATGGCCGTCGCGCAGGCGCAGCATTCTGTCCGCGAACTCACCGAGGAACTTGGCAAGCGCGGTGTCGAAGTGCAATTTGCGATTCATCCGGTGGCTGGCCGTATGCCTGGCCATATGAACGTGCTGCTCGCCGAAGCGAATGTGCCTTACGACCAACTCATCGAAATGGAGCAGATCAATCCCTCGATGGATCGCGTGGACGTATGCCTCGTCATCGGTGCGAACGACGTCGTGAATCCTGCTGCGCGCGAAGATAAATCCAGCCCGATTTACGGCATGCCAATCATTGACGCCGACCATTGCAAAACCTGCATCGTCATGAAGCGTTCAATGGCCGCCGGATTTGCTGGCATCGAAAACCATCTCTTCTACAAGGACAATACCCGCATGTTGTTTGGCGACGCGAAGGCTTCGCTCAATGCGCTCGTCGCGGCAGTGAAGGCAAGTTGAGTTTGGATCTGTAATTTCTGCCCGAAAAAGTAATTCAGTCTGGCCGCAATTTTAAAAAGTCCCTGTTGCCGTCGCCAGAATTGGAGTTAGACTGTTTACCGAGCTATGACCAATAACGCGAATTCCAACCCGGCTACGTCGTCCGCCGAAAACGCGGCATGGAAAGAGATCGTGGTTAAATATCAGAAGCCGTCCATGTGGGCGGCCGTGTGGCAGATCACCAATACCGTGGGACCGTTTGCACTGCTCTGGTATTTGATGTCCGTGCTGCTACCGATTTCCTGGTGGCTGGTCGTGCCGCTCGCAGTGCTGGCGGGCGCCTTTCTCGTGCGCGTCTTCATTATTTTTCATGATTGCGGTCACGGTTCCTATTTCAAATCGCGCCGCGCCAACGACACCGTTGGCTTTATCACCGGCATCCTGACTTTCACGCCGTATTACCACTGGCGCTGGGAACACTCGATTCACCACAACAGCGCAGGCGATCTCGACAAACGCGGCACCGGCGACGTGTGGACGATGACTGTGCAGGAATACTTGGAAGCCTCGCGCTGGAAAAAATTTGCCTACCGCCTCGCGCGCAATCCGATTGTTTTATTTATCATTGCTCCACTGTTTTTATTTTTGGTCATCCAACGCTTTCCGTCGGCCAAAGCTAGCGAGCGCGAACGCCATTCCGTCTGGGCGATGAACGCGGCGATTTTGGGCATGGCGCTGGGGTTGAGCTGGCTCGTCGGTCTGAAAGCTTACCTCATTATTCAGATGATTATTCTCATGGTCGCCGGCGGCGCGGGCGTGTGGATGTTCTATGTGCAGCATCAATTTGAAGATGTCTATTGGGAACGCGGTGAAGAATGGAGCTACGTTTCCGCCGCGCTCGAAGGCAGTTCCTTCTACAAACTTCCGCGCGTCCTGCAATGGTTTACCGGCAACATCGGCTACCATCACATCCATCATTTGAGCCCGCGCATTCCCAATTACAATTTGGAAAAATGCCACAAGGCTGACCCGCTATTCCAACAGGTGAAACCCATCACCCTGTTTTCCAGTTTCAAATCCGCCACCTACCGGCTGTGGGACGAGAAAAATAAAAAACTCGTCGGCTACCGCCACCTGCGCGAATTGCGCAAACAGCAAAAAGCCGCCTCGCGCTAAATTTTTCCGCCGCGAAACCAAAGGCACACGGAATTTTCCGTGTGCCTTTTTTGCCGCCGAGATTTCTGTCTGCAAATAAATTCTTTGCGTCTTTGCGTCTTTGCGTGAGAATTGTTTCATGAGCGCAGTTGCCAATTTGAATCTCCCCGACGCCACCGGCCATTTTGGCCCGTTCGGCGGTCGTTATGTGCCCGAGACCTTGATGCATCCGTTGCAGGAGCTGGAGGAAGAATATTTCCGCGCGCAACACGATCCCGAATTTCAAAAGGAACTGTCCTATTACCTCACTGAATTCGTCGGCCGCCCCACGCCGTTGTATTTTGCCGAACGCCTGACCAAGGAACTCGGCGGCGCGAAAATTTATCTCAAGCGCGAAGACCTTAACCATACCGGCGCGCACAAGATCAACAACGCGATGGGCCAAATCCTCCTCGCCAAGCGCATGGGCAAGACGCGCATCATCGCCGAGACCGGCGCGGGGCAGCACGGCGTGGCCACCGCGACCGTCAGCGCGATGTTTGGGATGAAGTGCATCATCTACATGGGCGCGGTGGATTGCGAACGCCAGATGCTCAATGTTTACCGCATGAAGATGCTCGGCGCGGAAGTCGTGCCCGTTCACGCCGGCCAAAAAACTTTGAAGGAAGCCGTCAACGAAGCCATGCGCGACTGGGTCACGAACATCCGCAGCACGCATTACATTCTCGGCACCGCTTACGGCGCGCATCCATATCCGGTGATGGTCCGCAATTTTCAGCGCGTCATCGGCGACGAAGCCCGCGCGCAAATATTGGAAAAGGAAGGGCGTTTGCCCGACCTGCTGTGCGCGTGCGTCGGCGGCGGCTCGAATGCCATCGGTTTGTTCTATCCGTTTCTCGACGACAAATCCGTGCGCATGATCGGTGTGGAAGCCGGCGGCTTTGGCATCATTCCGGAGAAACACGCAGCGCGATTCCACGGCGGATCGCTCGGCGTGTTGCAAGGCACGCGCAGCTATATTTTGCAGGATGAAAACGGCCAGATCCAGGGCACGCACAGCGTCAGCGCCGGATTGGACTACGCCGCCGTCGGGCCGGAACACGCGTTCCTGCACGACGCCAAGCGCGTGGAATACACCTACGCCACCGACGACAAAGCGCTCGCAGCGTTCATGAAACTCGCACAGCTCGAAGGCATCATCCCCGCGCTGGAAAGCTCGCACGCCGTCGCCGAAGTCATCCAACGCGCGCCGACGATGAGCAAGGATTCGCTCATCATCGTGAACCTCTCCGGCCGCGGCGACAAAGACGTGGCGCAAGTGGCGGAGAAGATCGGATTGCAGATGCCAAAATAATTCAATGGAAACGCAGCCGGTAAACCTAAGACTATTTAAGTATGTTCCGGCTGAACGCATTGATATTTTGGAAAACGAGAAAATTGCCTTTTCACCACCGGACAGATTCAAAGATCCATTTGAATTTAAGATGGGCATCACGAGAAAAACTGCCCGTGAACAAGTAAGAGCGATTATAAAACAAGCGGAGCAAAAAGTTAAACTTGTAAATCCCGCCTATAGGAAAATGAGCTCTAGGCAAATGCGCAAAGAGAGACAGAACCTAATCCGGAACAAAAACCTAACGCAGAAACTTGAAGATTCATTTCACGAATCTCTTCAAACTCACAATTGGAAGGTAGGAATTCTTTGTCTTTGTGAAAACAACGAAAATAACCTTATGTGGTATCACTACGCGGATGGCCATAAAGGTTTTGTGATAGAGTTAGATTGCAGGCATGAAGCAGTGATCCGTCTGGGAAAACCTTGGCCCGTTATATATGTGAACAAGCCGCCATATTTTGAAGATATAGAAAAAACTCCGGAGGTTTTCCGTTTCAAGCCAGACTATCTTAAATACGAACAAGAGCACCGCATTCTTCGTCACCTTTCTGAGTTTACACCAGAAAACAACAAAGATGGGCAGCAAATGTATTTTTGGAAATTTCCTCGTGCCGGAATAAAAGCTGTTTATTTAGGGCATAGAATGGAGCCGAAAGTTCGAAGCAAAATCGTTGAATTACTTCACAAGCAGCAAGCGCTAAGATTTGATGTGATTCCGAGCAGGGAAAATTACACGTTCAGATTCGAGCAGTTCTAATTTGCCAGCTGCCATTTAGCGCGTCTTCGCCCGAAGAGAAAAAGATTTGCGCCGGCACCTCGGCAATTGAACACTGATCGCGATGAATCAAACCTTCGCCACTCGCATCGCCGCTGCGCTGGGTTTTCTCGCGGTGATGCTCGGCGCGTTCGGCGCGCATGGGTTGAAGGCGTTGCTCGCGCAGAACGGCACCATAGCCATCTGGGAAAAAGCGGTGTTCTATCATTTCATCCACGCGGTGATGTTGTTCGTGCTGGCGGCGCGCAAACCGTTGCCGGCGGTCGCGTGGTGGAGTTTTCTCATCGGCATCGGCATTTTCTCCGGCTCGCTGTATCTGCTGGCGGTGACGAATGTGCTCTGGCTCGGCGCGGTGACACCCATCGGCGGCGTGAGTTTCCTCATCGGCTGGGGCTGTCTGGCTTTCAAGTCGTCGCGCTCGGAATGAACGGCGGCGGCTTCGTTCAAAA
>Ga0214164_1000017_pt1 | contig 133451 bp, 108 predicted proteins | sample TroBogepilimnion_13_FD_153003 | JGI IMG/M metagenome (GOLD analysis project Ga0214164, IMG submission 153003) | Freshwater microbial communities from Trout Bog Lake, WI - Practice 03JUN2009 epilimnion v4 | ecosystem: Environmental > Aquatic > Freshwater > Lake > Epilimnion/Euphotic zone ... | reverse complement strand
GAGCCGCCAGTAACCGGCATCAACTTGTTGCGCGTCGCATCCACACTCATCCAGTTGAAAATCGAACCGGAATAAATATTGTCGCGGCACTCACCCATGGAGAACGCGCTATCCGTGCTGCGATGAATCCAAATCGGCGTGGCATAAAAACCAGAATTGCCGCGCAGCAGTGAGAAATGCACTTCCATGACGATGTTGGAAACATTGCCCGCGTCCGCCGCCGTGAGTGCTACCTCCGCGTAATTGCCACCGTTACCGGCGGGATCCGTCACCAGCGTATAAGTAAATGCCGGACCGAGATCCGAGCTGTTCTCCCAATAAAATTTTCCGCCGCTGTAGCCGCCGCCCAGCACATTGACTGTTTGCGCGCTGCCGGAATTGTTGAAGGTGTAATTAATCGTGTGGATGGACGCGTCGGCTTTGGTGACGACTATGGAAATAATGCCATTGGCCAACGTCACGGTCGTGCCGTTGTCCGTGAGCGTGACGTTCGCGCCATTCGTGCCACCGCCGGGAATGTTAGCCCCTGCGGAAACGGCAAAAATAAGGCTGGCCGCCAGTATGGAAAGGCGCATTAAAAATGGATTCATCGGTGAATGCAGGAAGATACGTCATCCCCACCGGCAAAGCTAATCCACTAAACTGGTGACAGCACCCGCACGAAAAACAAAACGGGTTTTGCAGTTGACTGCAAAACCCGTTGTTCGCGCAGGGAAATTTCTGAAGTTATAATTACCGCTTTACGCCCAAAGTTTTTCCGGATAATTGCCTTTGGCAATCAGCTGGCGGATGTTTTCGACGACGACTGGACGGTCTTCACGATACGTCACGCCAAACCACGAATCGGCCGAGCGTAGCACCTTGCACTTGGCTTTGCCGCTGGTGACGAGGTCGCCGACGGTGGCCGGAATGAGGCATTCCGATTTCTGCTCGCCGCCACTCTTCTTCATGAAGTTTTCAAACGCCACGTTGAGCTGCGGAAACAACGCGGGCGTGAAGCCCCAGAAGTTCATCGAGACCGCCTCGTCGCCGGTGAGCTTGGTGACGCTGCCGTCCGCGCCGGTGTTTTTCGCGCCGCCGCCGTCGCGCTCGATCTTTGTCATCTCGACGATGTGCGTGAGATAATTGTTCGCATCCACGCGCGAAACGCCGCGCGCCACGCTGCCGTGGTCGGACAAGGTGTTCTTCAAAATGAAACCGACCATCGCGTAGTCCGGCGTGCCGGAGGTGAGATGTTGCGCGAGAACTTTGTAAGCTTGCTGGCCGTAAAAATCATCGGCGTTGATAGCGGCGAACGGTCCGTTAATCGTGCCTTGGGCCATCATGATGGCGTGCGTCGTGCCCCAAGGTTTGGTGCGACCCTCGGGCAATTTGTAAGGCGCGGGCAATTTGTCGAGTTCCTGAAAAACGTATTCAACGGCGATGCGCTTTTCAAAACGTGTGCCGACGACTTCGCGAAAAGTCTGTTCGATGTCTTTACGAATGACAAAGACGAGTTTGCCGAAGCCGGCGCGCAGCGCGTCGTAAATGGAGTAGTCAATGATGGTCTCGCCGTTGGGGCCGACGGGGTCAATCTGTTTGAGTCCGCCGTAACGGCTGCCCATACCAGCGGCAAGAACGAGCAAAGTCGGTTTAGTCATGGGCGAGATTTTAATTTTTCATGCGCGGCTGTCGAGAAAATGCGATGACATTTACTATCGCCCTTCGCTTGCGACTTAAGTCAGTAATAGATATGCTTTGGTCAAAAGTGGACATTCCCCTTTTTCAGAAATCCGGTAAACATATCCTTGAACATTTGCACCAAGGCGCGCAGCCAAACCTGTCGCGTCCGCCAAAATAAAAATTAAATTTATGGAACAAAAAAAACGCATCGTAGAAAAGGACGCTCCGCTGAAGAAGGATGATTTGATCGTCATCACTGGCGCGGGCGGTTTCATCGCCGGCAACCTCGCGCTCTATTTCAAGAAAAAGGGCTTCACCAACATCCGCGCGGTGGACAAAAAGCCGATTTACGAATGGTATCTCCACGTTCCCGGCGTGCAAAATCTTTGTCTCGACGTTAGCATCGAGGCGAATTGTCACCGCGTGTGCGAAGGTGCGGTTGAGGTTTACAATCTCGCGGCGGACATGGGCGGCATGGGTTTCATCGAAAAATTTCGCGTCGAATGTCTGCGCTCGATTCTCATCAACACGAACATGGTTGAAGCCGCTTACAAAGCGGGCGCGCGTCGCTACTTCTTTTCGTCGTCGGCCTGCGCTTACAACACATTGTTACAGCAGGACCCGAAAGTGCGCGCGCTCAAAGAATCCGACGCGTATCCGGCGATGGCCGAACGCGGCTACGGCTGGGAAAAATTGGTTTCCGAAATGTTCTGCGAGGAATACTGGCACGAACGCGGCATGAAAACGTTCATTGCGCGTTTCCACAATGTTTACGGCCCGAACGGAACTTGGGATGGTGGCCGCGAAAAAGCGCCCGCCGCGATGTGCCGCAAAATGATTGAGGCGATTGACAAGAATGATTTGAGCATCAACATCTGGGGCAACGGCGAACAGACACGCAGCTTCATGTATATTGACGATTGCGTGAAGGGCATCGACATGATTACGCATTGCGACGAACTCGTGGCGACGCCGATTAACCTCGGTTCTAGCGAACTCGTTTCGATCAACACGCTCGTGAGTAAGGTAGAAAAAATCGCGGGCAAGAAATTGAAGCGCTCCTACAACTTGAACGCGCCGCAAGGTGTCGCAGGTCGCAACTCGGATAACACCTTCATCAAAAAAGTTCTCAAATGGGAGCCGTCCACGCCGTTGGATAAAGGTCTGGCCGCGACTTACAAATGGATTGGCGAACAATACCATGCCCGTAAGTCTGGCAAACGCATCGGCGTCGGCTGATAAACTTCAAAATTCCCCGGCCAAAAACTTCCGGCCGGGGAATTTTTTTTGCGCGCATGTTTCAAGCCTCGCGCACAATGCCAATGAAATTGTCTCCCGTCGGAAAACTTATCGGCGCCATTCCCAATCGACTGCAACTTGCGGGCGGCTGGATTGACCAACCGTTCGTCTCGCGCCACAACCCCAAGCCGCCCGGCTCGATGGTGGTGGTGCAGATCGAACCGGATTTTCGCCCGATGGACCGCAGCGGCATCGCCAGCGGCACGCGCCACATCGCGATGAAATTGTGGAAAGGTAAAATGCCCAACCGCCCGCTCGATAAACTGGTGCGCGAACTTTACGACGCGGAAAACAAAGGTAAAAAAATCCCAGCGGCTCGCAGGATATGATCGGTTTGATTTATCCCGGCGTGAACCGGCTGGATTACGATTTCAAAATTCAGGGCGGCGTTTTCACTTCGCACATCGAGTCATGCAATTCGCCGCGCGTCGCCAAATGGCTGAGCCGCGTCTTGCATTTGATTCCCGTCGAACCGCGGCCGGACGGTTACTCGCCGCTCGGCATCAAAAATCTTTCGCCGGCATGGGTCGCAAAACTCGGACAATCTGGTCAGGACTGCTACGACGCGATTGTGAAAATGGACGCCAAAAAACTCGGTGCGTCGTTAAATCTCACGATGAAATGTTGGGAAAAACTATTGCCGCACGTCGTGCGCCATCCGGCGTTACGCGTGGATTTGCTACCAATTTTGCAGGCGTATCAGCAGCAATATCTGGGCGCGATGTATTCCGGCTGCGGTGGCGGCTATCTGATTGTGGTTTCTGAAAAGCCGGTGCCAGGTGCTTTTAAGGTGAATGTTCGTATCGCTTCAAAATGAGTTCTCCCAAACAAGTCATTGTCAGCGGTGGGTTTGATGACATCAAGTCGCGCGACCTGCGTTTACTGGAAGAAGCGGCCAAGCTCGGCGAGTTGACCGTGCTGCTCTGGCCGGATGAAATCTTGCGGGAGCAAACCGGCAAAGCGCCAAAGTTTCCGTTGGTAGAACGGCTCTATTTTCTCGAAGCCGTGCGCTACGTCAGCCGCGTGACGCCTATCAGCGAGACGGCCAACCCCAATGAACTGCCGACCGATTTGCGCGCGGACATTTGGGCCGATTGCGAAACGACAACGAACGTTGCTCGTAAAAAATTTGCCGAGGAAAATAAAATTACCTATCGCGTTTTTACGGCGGACGACTTGAAAGATTTTCCCGAGCCGCCGCCAATGCCTTCCGCGCCCGGTAAAAAGAAAGTGATCGCCACTGGTTGTTACGATTGGTTTCACTCCGGCCATGTGCGGTTTACCGAAGAAGCTTCGGCTTACGGCGATCTTTACGTTTGCATTGGGAGCGACGCGAATGTGCGTTTGTTGAAAGGCGAAGGTCATCCGTTGTTGTCCGAGCAGGAGCGGCGTTACGTTCTTGGCTCAATCAAATTTGTGAAGCAAGCGCTCGTCACGACCGGCTCCGGCTGGGTGGACGCCGACCCAGAAATTCGTCGCTTGAAACCAGATATTTACGTCGTGAACGAAGATGGCGACAAGGGCGGCAAGCGTGAATATTGCGCGGAACTCGGCATCGAGTATCTCGTGCTCAAACGCACGCCCGCACCGGGATTGCCCAAGCGCAGCAGCACAGATTTGCGCGGCTTCTGATTAATTCACGAAGTTCTGCGCCTTGAGCCAGAATAGGCAGTCGCCCGCCCACGGATGCGGATTTGCAAAGGGAAATTTGTCTTTCAGCCCCATGCCGTGTCCGCCTTTTTGATAGACGTGCAAATCAAACGGCACGTGATTTTTCCGCAGCGCCTCAGCGAACAGCATTGTGTTTTCCATCGGCACAGTTTTGTCCTCAAACGTCGTCCACAGAAAACACGGCGGCGTATTCGTCGTCACTTGTAGTTCATTGGAAAGTAATTTTACAAGTTCTGGCGGCGCATTAGTGCCAAGCAAATTATTGCGCGAACCTTTGTGCGTGAATTCGCCCATCGAAATCACGGCGTAACATAAAATTCCTAAATTTGGACGTGAACTTTCATGTTCAACTGCGTCGGTGGAATTTGTGTCGCCCGCATCGAAGTGCGTCAACAACGTCGAGGTCAGATGTCCGCCGGCAGACGAACCCATGATGCCGACGCGCTTCGTATCAATTTTATAATCATCCGCATGAGCGCGCACCCAGCGCACCGCGCGCGCAGCGTCGTTGAGCATCGCCGGATGATGATAGCCGCTGGAGCCAAGCCGATATTTCAGCACGAAACAAGTGACGCCGTGCTGGTTCAGCCAGAGCGCGTAATCATTGCCCTCGTGCGGCGCGAGATGTGCGTAACCGCCGCCGGGACAAATCACCATCGCCGCGCCGGTGGCATTGGATTCGCACAAATATGGCGTGAGCGTGGGAATGTCGTTGGACGAAGTGCCGAGCGCGCCGGGTGCGCCGGCCGGCCAAAGTGGAATGGCAGTTTTCATTTCGGCACGCGCATTAAACAAAGCAGCCAACGCTGCCGCGAGAATGAACAGTTTTTTCATGGGAAAATTTATCTTTCAATTTTAGCCTCGCCGGTTGCAATGTCCAACGACCATTTGTGCGGTGCAGGCAAAGACATTTTCCCGCCACCGATTTCCAGCGGCATCCACAAATAGCGCGAATCCCATTGTGTTTCCGGCCGCCAAATGTCGCCCATGAAAATCACGCTCGTCGTTTTTGTGCCGACAATTTTCAGCAGCATTGTGGACTGCGAGCCGTAAGTATTTTTCTCTGGCGGCGCGATGTCCTTGAATTCTGACCACGGCCCGGCGAGCGATTTTGCGGTCGCGTATTTGTTCGGGTTCGCGCGCCAGCCGGTCAGCTCAGAGCCGAGGACGTAATAAAGTCCGTTGTAATGCACCAGCGCGCCGCCCTCCATGTGTTCGGGAATCAGGCAAATTTCTTTTTCCACGCTCAAATAATCATCCGACAATTTTGCGATGCGAAAACCAAACGGTCGGTCTTCAAAAATCAAATACGCGCTGCCGTCGTCGTCAATAAATTGCCCGATGTCACGGCTCTCGTGGCCGAGCGGCCGAAAACTTTTCAGGTATTGATAATCACCGTCCACCGTATCGCAAGTTGCCACGCCGACGCGCGCGAGTTTGTAGCCGCCCCCCTCGCCCGGCAGCGCACCGTCAATGTGCATATACATCACGAACTTTTTTGTCTTGGCGTTGTAAAACACTTTGGGCCGCTCCAGCACCCAACCGCGCCCGAAATTTTCCGGGTTGCGTGTTTTGAGAACCTGATTACGAAACGTCCACTGCGCCAGATTCGTCGAGGAATAACAGCCGACGCAGCGCAAGCCACGCGCGTTCGTGAATCCCCGGTCTTCGCCAAACCAGTAATACGTGTCGCCCACTTTCAAAATGCCGCCGCCGTGCGCCTGAATATGCTGGCCGCGATTGTCCGGCCAAAGTTCGCCGGGCGTGAAAGTTTCCGCCGCCTTCACCGCGAGACAAACCAGCAGGAATGCCAGCGTCAGCGCGGATTTTTTTGCGGAACAAAGTGGCTTCATGCGAAGTGAGACGGAGTTTAGCCATCGCGGTTACACATTCAATCTTGAAGCGCGCGTTTGACGCTGCCGCCTTGGCGCTTTAATTTCAGCGCGTGTTCGAACTCGTTTCCGATTACGCGCCCGCCGGCGACCAGCCGCAGGCGATTGAAAAATTGACCGCCGGAATTACTTCCGGCGCGAAGCACCAAACTTTGCTCGGCGTCACCGGTTCGGGAAAAACTTTTACCATCGCCAACGTCATTCGGAACATCGGTAAACCGACGCTGATTATTTCGCACAATAAAACTTTGGCCGCGCAGCTTTACGCCGAGTTCAAAAGTTTTTTTCCGAACAACGCCGTTGAATACTTCGTCAGCTACTTCGATTTTTATCAGCCGGAAGCCTACATCCCGCGCACCGACACGTTCATCGAAAAAGATTCCAGCGTGAACGACGACATCGAGCGGATGCGCCTCTCGACGATGGCGTCGCTCTTCACGCGGCGCGATGTGATTGTCGTGGCCAGCGTGTCGTGCATTTACGGCATCGGCAGCAAGGAAGATTACGCCGCGCTCATCATTCCCGTGCGCGTCGGCCTCGAACTGTCGCGCGAACAATTTTTGTCGCGCCTCGTGGATATGCAGTATTCACGCAACGATATTGCGTTTGAGCGCGGCAATTTCCGCGTGCGCGGCGATACCGTGGAAGTCTGGCCGGCTGGCCGCGAAGACGGTTTGCGAATCGAATTTTTCGGCGACGTCATCGAAAAAATCACGCGCTTCGAACCGTTGACCGGCAACAAAATCGAAGCGTTGCAGGCCAACACAATTTTTCCGGCGAAACAATTCGTGACGACCGGCGACAAAATGAAACGCGCCATTCTTGCCATTCGTGAGGAACTTGGCACGCGCATCGCCGAGTTTGAGCGCGATGGAAAATTGCTCGAAGCGCAGCGCATCAAAATGCGGACGGAATTTGATTTGGAGATGATGGAAGAAATGGGTTTCTGTTCCGGCATCGAAAATTATTCCCGCCACATCGCGAATCGTCCGCCCGGCTCGCGCCCGACGACGCTGTTTGATTTTTTCCCCGACGATTATTTGCTCGTGCTGGACGAATCGCACGTCACCGTTTCGCAAATCGGCGGAATGTTTGAAGGCGACAAATCGCGCAAAACAGTTTTGGTGGATCACGGCTTTCGTTTGCCGAGCGCGCTGGACAATCGTCCGTTGAACTTTCTGGAATTTCAAGGCATGCAAAACCAGACGATTTACGCCAGCGCCACGCCCGCGCCGCGCGAACTCGGCTGGTCGCAAGGTCACATCGCCGAACTCGTCGTGCGTCCGACCGGCTTGACCGATCCACGCGTCACCATCAAGCCGCTCAAAGGTCAGATTGACGATTTGATGGAAGAAGTTCGCAAGCGCAGCGACAAAAAAGAACGCACGCTCGTCACGACCTTGACCAAACGCACGGCGGAGGAACTCACGGATTACCTGCGCGACATCGGCATCCGCGTTCAGTATTTGCACAGCGACATTGACGCGATTGAGCGCGTGGAAATTTTGCGTTCACTTCGCAAAGGCGAGTTCGATGTGCTCGTCGGAATAAATCTTTTGCGCGAAGGTTTGGATTTGCCGGAAGTTTCGCTCGTCGCGATTTTGGACGCGGACAAGGAAGGTTTTCTCCGCAGCGAAACCAGTTTGATTCAAACCGCCGGCCGCGCCGCGCGGCATTTGAACGGCGAAGTCATTTTGTATGCCGACGTGATGACGCAGAGCATCCAGAAATTTATCTCGGTCACCGAGAAACGTCGCGCGCGGCAGATTGCCTACAACACGGAACACAACATCACGCCGCGCAGCGTGAGCCGCGCGGTCGAAGAAAGTCTGGCCGTGCAGGAAGATCAACACGCTGCGGCAATGGGCTTGCTGCGCGAGACCACGACCGATTTGGACGTGACCGAAACCATCCGCGAACTCGAAGGCGAAATGCTCAAGGCCGCCGAAGATTTGCAGTTTGAAAAAGCCGCGCTGCTCCGCGACCAGATCAAGGAACTCAAACACATGATTGACGGCACGAAATCCGAAGCGAAGCCGGTGAGTTATCGGAAATCAAAACGCGGGCGGAAATAGTTTATTTCGCCGCGTTTGCGCCTTTGACGCGAAGCTGAATGGAATAAAGCGATTCCGTTGCGGTGATGAAAAGTGTTTTGTGGTCAGCGCCGCCGAAACAAACATTGGCCGACCATTTTTCCGGCACGTCAATGTGGTCAATCTGTTTGGCCGTCTTGTCGAAGACCGTCACGCCGTGGCCGGTGAGATACAGGTTTCCCTCCGCGTCAATCGTCATGCCGTCCGAGCCGAGCGCGCAGAAAAAAGTTTTGTTCGTCAGCGAGCCGTCCGGCTGGATGTCGTAACGCCACGTCTGCCCCGCGCGGATGTCCGAGACGAAAAGATTTTTGCCGTCTGGCGAGCCGGTGATGCCGTTGGGTTTTTTCAAATCGCCCGTCACCTGCGCCAAAGTTTTTTTGTCGGGCGAAAGATAAAAAACTTCTTCATTCGTCAGTGCCATCAGCGTGTGATCCCACCATTTGCGCCGGTAAAACGGGTCGCTCAAATACATCGCGCCATTCGGCGCAATCCAGACGTCGTTCGGGCCGTTCAAGTATTTGCCGTTAAAATTGGTGACGAGCACGGTCACAGTTTTGTCCGGCGCGATGGACCAAAGCTGGTTGTGTTCGTCCGCGCAGGCGATGAGATTTCCTTTCGCATCAAACATCATGCCGTTCGCGCGACCGGACGGCTGGAGAAAGGTGGAGAGTTTTCCGTCCGCGCTCCATTCCATGATGCGGTCGTTCGGCTGATCTACGAAAAATAAATTGCCGTGCGCGTCGCATGTTGGCCCTTCGGTGAACTGAAATCCGCCGGAAAGTTTTTGTAGTTTGGCATCAGGCGCCACGACGCCTTCTGCCAGCACGGTCACCGCCGAAACCAAAACAATGGCTTGAAAGATTATTTTCATAACCACCGCAAATTTGGCGGGAATCGGCGCGGGACGCCAACAAAATCGTTCCTTGTTTTTCCGGCGTTCGTGCCGCATCTTGCGGACGTCTTTGACGATGAACCCTCAAACCCAAAAGGCCGTGCGGTTTTTGCAGAGCTGGATCATCAACACCGCAGCGGTGCTGGTGGCGGCGGCCATTCTGCATAATCACATCACTTACGAGAACAAGTTGGGAAATCTGCTGATTGCCTCGCTGTTGCTGGGGATTCTTAATGCCTTTGTTCGCCCGATTTTGATGCTCATTGCGCTGCCGCTGCTGATTTTCACGCTCGGCTTGTTCACTTTGGTCATCAACGCGCTGCTACTTTATTTTGTCGGTCAGTTGCTGCAACCCAGTTTTTACGTGGACAGTTTTCGCTACGCATTTTTTGGTGCGCTCATCATCAGCGTCATTTCCATCGCGCTGAATGTGCTGACCGGCAACACGCGGGGAAGTATTCGAATCCAGCGTGGCCCGCCGCCCGGCCCGCCGAAAAATCCCGGTGGTGGCAATGGGCCGGTGATTGACGTTTGAAAATAATTTTTAGTTTTTAATTCTTAATTTTTAGTTCCGTGGTCACCGCGCCCCGGTTTTTAACTAAAAACTTAAAATTAAAAATTCAAAACTTTGTAAGCTGCGCGCAAGGTCGGAATTCCCTGCGCGTTAAAATCCCGCTCGAAGTCGGTCGTGATTTCCGTGAGTTCAATGGGCGATGTAACTTTGGAAAATTCTTTCGCCGCGTCGAAAACTTCGTTCATCTGCTGGAAATAATCCGTATCGTCCGTGCGCAGAAAAACTGTCCCGCCGGACGCGAGCACGCGACGCGCGAGCGCGGGAAAAGCTTCGTTGATAAGACGATGATGACGATGTTTTTTCTTCGGCCACGGATCAGGAAAATAAATGTGCAGCGCAGCGGCAGCGTGGGGCGGAATCAAATATTGCAACAAATAAGCCGACTCGATGCGGACGCCGCGCAGATTTTTTAATCCAAGCTGGCTGCCTTTGCGATGCAGTTTCTCAATGCGCCCGAGCAAGCGCTCGACGCCGAGGAAATTTTTTGCCGGATTGCGCCGCGCGTATTCGACGAGAAACGAGGCGTCGCCGCAGCCGAGTTCAATTTCCAGCGGTTGGGTTTGCGGAAAAAGCGTGTTTAAGTCCAGCGGTTCGACGATGGAAGGCAATTGGACGACAAGATGATTTGGCTTTTCCATTCCGCGATTGGCAGTTGAAAGCTCGAAAGCTTTCCCGAAAGTTTTGAAAATGGTCGGGGCGGTGAGATTCGAACTCACGACCTCTTGCACCCGAAGCAAGCGCGCTAGCCAGACTACGCTACGCCCCGACGTTGAGCTGGAAATGATGCCACGCAAAAACTGGAAAGCAATTGGAAATTTGCCGCCGCCGGCGCTGACTCGCCATCGGGAACCGATTTAATATTGGTGGGCGTTATACTGCCTTTCAGCATCGCTGATGCACCAAAGGTTGAGCGGCGACATGGCTGTTGGAAATTTGTAGTAGCGAGCGCTGCCATCCGTAAAGGCATAATTTGAGCCACCGGAACCAGCCGCCCCGGAAGTTTGACTGACAGCGCCGCTGCCTGAATGTCGATTTTGTTCGAGCACCTTGTCCACATCGTTGCCGTTGGCGCCTTCAAGCAAGTCCATATAGAAATCGTTGGCGGATGTAAATTTCTCACCCAAAAGAATGGTGTCACTGGAATTAAGAATGGCGTTTTCTTTCAAGCCAGCTTGCGCTTCCGCTGCGGCTACGGTTGGAAAATCTACGGGTGATTGCGGAGTGCCACCAAGACTATCAGAAAACCAGTCGTTCCAGCCGTTAATCAGATAGCTGCGGGGTGATTGATCGGCTTTGATGAGCGAATTGGTGTCCGTATTTTGAAATTGCCCATTAAGCCCGTCCGTCGGACACAACAGCATTTTTACATTCTTGCCATAGTTGTCGAAGAACTTGTCCGGCCAGCGATCACCACCGTTGCGCGGCGGATAAACTCCCTGGTTTTCATCCACATACAAACGCGAGGCCAGTCCCAGTTGACGGAGATTGTTCATGCAGGAAATCCGTCGCGCGGTTTCCTTCGCGTGCGCGAGCGCCGGCAACAACATTGCGGCCAGAATCGCGATAATCGCAATAACCACCAACAATTCAATCAACGTGAAGGCCTTACCACCGCAAATCTTTCTTTCGCGGTGGTCGAAAGGTTGGCTTTCAACTATTTTCATAACCATTGCATTCCCGTCGGCGTCTGGACAAACAGTTCGACGTGGCGCAGGTGCGCGGCGTTACAAGAAACTAACATGAAAAAAAACTGGCTTCTCGTCATGGTCGCGATTGCGCTGACCGCCGTCTATGCGATTTATTTTACCGATTGGTTTCGCCCCAAGACCATTCAAATTTTCCATACCTACCGCAATTTACATCCGCGCATACCAGTGCGCGATGGAACGATGCCCGCCTTACATTTCGGTTGGGGCCGTCCGCTGAAACTGACAGAAATCAGACTGGTGCCGCTGGCCGAATACCAAACGAATCAAAACACGCTTCCGCTGTGGCATCTCGTCAGCGACTCGAACTCTGTGCCAATAGAATCTTTTTTCTACGGCCAGTTCATTCGCGGCCTCAAGCCGGAAGTTGCCGGCAGCCGCTCCCGCTCATTAACCAATGGTGTCGTTTACCGGGTCATCATCACCGCCGGAAAAATCAAGGGCGAACATGATTTTGAACTGAAATGACAATTATCCATCCAGTTCAATAACACTTGCCGTCTGCAAAAAATCCATTATTTTCCCAAGTCCGTGCGCGCTTAGCTCAGTGGTAGAGCATTACCTTCACACGGTAGGGGTCGTAGGTTCGAAACCTACAGCGCGCACCATTTTTCAATCAAGCGAAGCGCGATTGAAAAATGCCGCGCCGAAGCACAGCGAAGGCGGGCGAACGCGGACAAACTTCAGAACTGATCTTCCTTTTCCTTGAACAGCACGTTGAACGTCGTCAGCGAGCCGTAGCTTTTGGTGATGTATTGCTGCATTTCCACCTTCTCACCGTCAGACAATTTTTCATGGGCGTTAATTTTCTGTTCCAGCACGCGCAGATTATTTCTGACCATCACAATCTTGTGGAAGAAAACTTCCAGCGGCACTTCCTTCGTCTGCAACGTTGCATCTGCCGGATGCAAAACTAATTTGCCGCCGTGCCAGCGCAAACCTAGTTGTTCCACCACGGAATCCGAATAATCCTTCGACCGGCTTTTTAACGCCACCGACAGCGCTTCCGCAATCAATTGCTTCAGCGGCAATTCCAATCCGTTCACGGTGGCGAGCAGTTCCATCGATTCCAGTCCGCTTGGCTCGGGCGCGACGGCGCGTTTGCTGCCATCATCAAACAAAATTTCCGCCACGGCTTCGGAAATGGTTTTGACCACGCCGGAACCATATTGCGGATGACGCACCTTCATGCCGATGCGGAGCGATTCGATTTTCATGAGGCCATTCTAGCCACGGATTGAACACGGATGAAACACAGATTTTTCAAAGAACAAAAGCTAGACACGGATTACACGGATTAACACGGATTCAATCTGTGAAAATCCGTGCAATCCGTGTCAAAAACTTATTCCCGCTTTGCAATTCGCCGCGTTGGATTACATTTCGGCCATGCGGAAAATTCGCAATTTCATCTGGACGCTCACGGCCATCGTCATGCTCGTGCTGGCGGCGTATCTCACCTTCACGACCGCGCGCTGGCTCAATCACGCCAGCGGTTTGCGTTTTTGGAACACCACCAGTGTCGTCCACGAAGTGCAGTCGCTTTCGGACCTCGTCACCGTCAAATACGTAATGGACAAGGTCGTCGTGCTGGAAGACGTCAAATGGTATGGCGAAAACCGCGTGTTGCTCCTCGCGCAAGGCGTCGTCAAGGCGGGCATTGATTTGAAGCGCTTGAAACCAGAGAACGTCTCCATCTCCGGCAAGAAAATTTCCTTGCACCTGCCGCCCACGGAAATTACCGACGCGTATCTGGACGATAAGGCGAGTCAGGTGATTGACCACACGACGGGTTTGCTACGCGCCTTTGATAAGGATTTGGAACAGACCGCGCGCCAGAATGCCGTGGACGACATCGCCCGCGCTGCGCGCCGTGCGGGAATTTTGGACGAAGCGGATAAACGCGGTCGCGAGGAGCTGCAAAACTTCTTCAAGCGCGCGGGCTTTGAGACGGTTGAGTTTCGCTGACCGCGCTGCCCAAATTCTGGAGCGCGTGTCTAATAATTATCGGCTGCATTTCATCCGGGAAAATCGTTACCGGAAGGCGGCGACGAACTGTAGGAACCTTTCTGACGCGCGGAGGAACGCGTTGTCCGCCCAATTGAATCGTCGCCATCCGTAAATTGATCGCGGCAATCGCCGCATTCACCGGGGAGCTTTCGCGAAGTTGTAATTTTCTGGCCACGCTTCCTCTATCGCAACTCGTGTGCCAAAAATTTTCGTCACTTTTTGCCGAGGCGCGCGAGCAATTTTGCGTGGATACCGTCGAAGCCGCCGTTGCTAAAAACACAAATCACATCGCCGCCTTGCGCGTTTTTCGCCAGATGCGCGACGATGGCATTCGCGTCCGGCAGATAGGCCGCTTCCTTGCCGGAAGCCTTGATGTCCGCCATCAACTTCTCTGGATTCAACCGCTCATCGGCGTTGATTTGCTCCAGGCGCGCGACTTCCGAGACAACGACTGCATTCGCATCGGCAAACGACGCCGCCAACTCATCTTGAAACACGTTCCGGCGCGTGGTGTTCGAGCGCGGCTCGAAGACGGCCCAGATTTTTTCCTTCGCGTAACGAAGCCGCAGTGCCTTGAGCGTCTCGCGGATGGCCGTCGGATGATGGCCGAAATCGTCAATCACCGTCACGCCGCCCGCAATGCCCTTCACTTCCAGCCGACGCTTGATGCCTTTGAACGTGTCGAACGCCGCTTGAATTTGCTTGTTCGACAAGCCGCAATGTTTCGCCGCGCCGATGACCGCAAGCGCGTTGCGAACATTAAATTCGCCGACCAGATTCAAATGAAATTTAAAACTCGGAATCTCAAATGTCGTCGCCGTCGGGCCGTAGGCAATGTTGAATGCATTCACCGCGTAATCTCCGGCCAGGCCGAATTTCTTTACCGGACAATGCGTGACGTTCAATAGCGATTTAAGATTCGCGTCATCGCCGTTGCCGAGCAAAAGTCCGTTGCGCGGCACGAGGCGGATGAAATGACTGAATGTTTTCTTCACCGCATCGAGATTTTCAAAAATGTCCGCGTGGTCGAATTCCAGATTGTTGATGATGGCAACTTCCGGCTGGTAATGAATGAACTTGCTGCGCTTGTCGAAAAACGCCGTGTCGTATTCGTCGCCCTCGATGATGAACCATTCGCTGTCCGTGAACCGCGCGCCCTGCGAAAAATTATTCGGGATGCCGCCGATGAGATAGCTCGGGTTAAGGCCGTTGTGCTCGAACACCCACGTCAGCAAACTCGTCGTCGTGGTCTTGCCGTGGGTGCCAGCGACGACCAGCGAGCGTTTGCCGCGGATGAAAAACTCCGCTAGCAGCGCCGCGAGCGAACAATAACGCAACTTGTGATCGAGGACGTATTCGGCTTCGGGGTTCCCGCGCGAAATCGCGTTGCCGATGACCACGAGGTCGGGCTTGGAGGCGAGGTTGCGCTCGTCGTAGCCGTTCATCACGGGGATTTTTTTGGCGGCGAGGAACGACGCCATCGGCTCATAAACATTCTGGTCGGAACCGGTGACGGCAAAGCCTTTGTCGAACATCGCAGCCGCGGCGGAAGCCATCGCCGTGCCGCCAATCCCGATGAAGTGAACGGATTTGATCTCGGATGAAAACATGAGCGCAGAATTTAACCGCCAAGACGCCAAGGCACAAAGTTTTTTGCAGGTTTACCACATCATCCCCAATTGTGTGGATTGCCAGCCATGCCAGATTCTGCGAAAACATTGGAAACCATTTATGTTTCCAACGCGTCCTTCATTCGTAACCTTTCCATCCATGACCAAATTTATTTTGCCATTGCTCGCCGTCGCCGCGTTGTCGGTGCGCGCCGCCGAACCGGCTACGCCCAACAACTCCGCCAACCTCGATGCCAATCGCGATGTGGCGAGCAAATCCGGTTTTCTCACGGACACGAACCGCACGTTCCCGATTCTCTTCATCGTGGGCGATTCGACGGTGCACAATCCCGGTCGCGGCGAACGCGGCTGGGGCGACGTCATCGGAAAAAATTTTGACACAAATAAAATCCGCGTGGAGAATCACGCGCTCGGCGGGCGCAGCAGCCGCACATTTATCACGCAAGGTTATTGGGACATGGTGCTCGCCGCCGCGAAGCCCGGCGATTTTGTGATCGTCCAACTCGGCCACAACGACGGCGGCGCGCTCAACGAGGAAGCGCCCGGTTCCAAATATCCATTGCGCGCGCGCGGCACGATTCGCGGCCTCGGCGAAGAGACGCAGGAAATTGACAACGTGCTCACGAAGCAGCACGAAGTGGTTCACACTTACGGCTGGTATCTGCGTAAATATATTTCCGACGCGCGCGCGAAGGGCATGACGCCGATTCTCTGCACACCGGTTCCCCATGTGCCGAAAGCCGAAGTGAAAACCGGTGACGTGGAAAAAAGTCCTTACGTTGGCTGGTCGGCGGCGGTGGCAAAAAACGAAAATGTGCCGCTCGTGAATATCAATCAAATCTCGATGAGCCATTACGTCGGCCTGACACCAGACGAAATCAAGGCGAAGTATTTTACCACCGCCGACAACACGCATTCAAGTCCGGCGGGCGCGGAACTAAATGCGCAATCCGTCATCGAAGGCTTGAAACTGTTAACGAATTGTCCGCTTGCCAGCTTTCTAAAAACGGAACCAGCGACGAAATAGTTTCCGATGAACTTGAAAATTTTAACCATCGCGGCGCTTGGGCTCGCGCTGGTTTCCGGCTGCGCCACTTCGCACGCACGCCGTGAAACGCGGACGGATTGGATCGACGCCAGCACCGGCCATCGCGTCGTGCAGCTTTCGACCGAACCGGGCAGCGAGAGTTTGTATTTTAATCTGAATCCGTTCACGCCCGACGGCAAACGTATGGTCATCACGTCGTCCAACGGCATTGCGCTGGTGAATCTGGAGACGCGCGCGGTGGAAAAAATTGTCGAAGGCCGCGTCCACATCATCATGGTCGGCCGCAAGACGGGCAAAATTTATTTCGGCGAAACGAAAATTGAAAGCGGCGTGACGAATCATTATGTCGGCACGATTGATCCGAACACCAAAGCGGTGCAGGAGATTCTGAAACTCAAACGTGGACAGGAAGTTTCCACCGTGAATGCGGATGAAACGTTGCTCGGCGGCACGTTCACCGAACGCAGCGACTGGGGCACGAATGATTTGTTTAACGGTGGGCCGAATCGCCGCAACAACGACATCCAGTCGCAGGACATCGCGCGCGGCAAAAAAGGCACGATGATGGAAGAACGCCTCGCCAAGCGTTATCCGATGGAACTTTTTTTCTACAACATTGCGACTGGCGAAACGAAAAATTTCAACCGCGGCACGGACTGGCTCGGCCATCTGCAATTTTCGCCGACCGACCCGACGCTGCTGATGTTTTGTCACGAAGGGCCGTGGCACAAGGTGGATCGCATCTGGACCATTCGCACGGACGGCTCGGATTTGAAGCTGGTGCATCAGCGCACGATGATCATGGAGATCGCCGGCCACGAATTTTTCAGCGCGGATGGCAAAACGATTTGGTATGACCTGCAAACGCCGCGCGGCGAAGATTTTTGGGTGGCCGGTTACGAAATCGCGACGGGCAAACGCACTTGGTATCGCTTGCAACGCAATGAATGGGGCGTGCATTTCAACGTTTCGCCGGACGGTAAATTATTTTCCAGCGACGGCGGCGACGACAAAATGGTCGCGCACGCGGACAACGGCAAATGGCTTTATCTTTTTACGCCTGAACTTATCTCCGACAGATCTGCCGGAAATGTGGAAACCAATAATCTCATTCAGACTGGCGTTTTTCATTCCGAAAAACTCGTCAACATGAGCAAACACGATTACGCACTCGAACCGAACGGAATGTTTTCGCCGGACATGAAATGGCTCATCTTCCGCAGCAACATGAGCGGAGCAAATCAGTGTTACGCGGTGGAACTGGAAAAGGCGAAGAAAAACTAGCCACAGAGACACAGAGGTCACAGAGATTTAATTCTATCCGACTCTGTGCGCTCTGTGCCTCTGTGGCAAATCAAGCTTTCAACTTCCGCTCCAAAATTTCGCCGACGAGCGCGGGGTTAGCTTTGCCTTTGCTTAATTTCATCACCTGACCTTTGAGTGAATTTAGCGCGGCGACTTTGCCGGCTTTGTAATCGGCCACGGGCGCGGGATTCGCGGCGATGGCTTCGTCGCAGAATTTTTCAATCGAGCCGGTGTCACTGACTTGTGCGAGACCTTTTTCCTGCACGATAGTGGCGGGCGACTTGCCGCTGGCGAACATCTCCGCAAACACCGTTTGCGCGGCGGAACTGCTGATGGTTTTGGCCTCGACGAGATTCACGAGTTCAAGCAACGCTTCCGGTTTAAATTTCAAGTCTGCGAGCGACGACAGCTTGATGTCGGCGGCCTCAAGTCCCAGCGCGCCTTGCTCGGATTTTTCGGCTTCGTTCAATTCCGCGAGTTTGGACAGCAAATTGTTGATGATCCAATTCGCGATGGCTTTGGGATTCTTGGATTGCTTGGCGATACCTTCAAAATAATTGCCCAATTCGACGTTGCTCTTGAAAACGTCCGCATCGCCAGCGGGCAACTGGTAATCGCGCATGAAGCGTTGCTTGCGCGCGAGCGGCAGTTCGATGACTTGTGCCTTCACTTCCGCGAGCCACGCATCGGTCGGCGCGAGCGGCATCATGTCGGGTTCAGGGAAATAGCGGTAGTCGTGCGCGTTTTCTTTCGTGCGCATTTCTTCGGTGATGCCGGCGGCATCGTCCCAACGGCGCGTGGACTGAATCAATTTGCCACCGGATTTAAGAACTTCGATCTGCCGCGCAATCTCGTATTCCGCCGCGCGGCGCACGCCGGAAAATGAATTCATGTTTTTGATCTCAATCTTTGCGCCGAGTTCCTTCGTGCCTTTGGGACGCACAGAAATATTTACGTCACAACGCACCATGCCTTTTTCCATGTCGCAATCGCTCACGCCGCCCTGATGCAAGATTTCGGTGAGCGCGTTCAGATACGCGTAGGCCATGTCCGCGCCGGTGAGATCCGGCTCGGAAACGATTTCGAGCAACGGCACGCCGGCGCGGTTGAAATCCACGCCGCTGGTGCGGTCAAAATGCGTGAGTTTGCCGACGTCTTCCTCCAAGTGCGCCCGCGTGATGCGGACTTTGCCGAGGCCGTTGATAGAGCCGAGGCCGTTGAATTCAAATTCGACAAAACCATTCGCAGTGGAAGGCTTGTCGTATTGCGTGAGCTGGTAATTCTTCGAGGCGTCGGGATAGAAATAATTTTTGCGGTCGAACTTGGCGAAGCGCGGGATTTCGCAGTTCAAAAGATAGCCGGTCAAAACGGTTTTGCGCAAAGCCTCCTCGTTCGGCACGGGCAGCACGCCGGGCATTCCGAGACAGACGGGGCAGACGTTGGTGTTCGGCTCCGAACCGTATTGGTTCGCGCAACCGCACCACATCTTGGATTTGGTTTTGAGCTGGACGTGCGTTTCCAGACCGATGACGGCTTCGTATTCCATTGCGCGGAAAGTTTAACCACGGATGGACACGGATGCACACGGATTTTTTGAAACAACCGCCAAGGCGCAGAGGACGCCGAGAATTTATTTGTTTCAGACCTTGGCAGGCTTGCTGGCTTGGCGGTTAAACCGCTGCTGGAACCGTTCCATGTAGAGGTAAATCACGGGCGTGATGAAGAGCGTCAGCAATTGCGAAACAACCAGTCCGCCGGTGACGGTGATGCCAAGTGCGCGACGGGATTCGCCACCGGAACCAAGACCGAGCGCGATGGGCAGCGACGCCATCAGCGCGCACATCGTCGTCATCATGATGGGACGGAAGCGCAGGAGACAGCCTTCAAAAATCGCGTCGTAAGGCGTCTTGCCGTGTTGCTGCGCGTCGATGGCGAAGTCGATCATCATGATGGCGTTCTTTTTCACGATGCCCACGAGCATGATTAGGCCGACGAAGCCGTAGATGTTCAAATCCAGTTTAAACAGCATGAGCGTGAGCAGCGCACCAAATCCCGCCGACGGCAGACCGGATAAAATCGTGAGCGGATGGATGAAACTTTCATAGAGAATTCCGAGAATGATGTAAATCACGAGCACGGACATAAGCAGCAAAAATCCGAGTCCGGCCAAGGATGATTGGAACACCGCCGCCGAACCTTGGAAACTCGCGCTGATGGTCGCTGGCAAATGTAAGTCCATTTGCAGTTTGTGAATTTCGTCCACCGCCGTGCCGAGCGCGACGCCGGGCGCGAGGTTGAACGACACGGTGACAGATGGCAATTGGCCGACGTGCGAAATGGTCATCGGCCCGACGCCGCGCGAAAGCTTGGCGACGGCGCTCAACGGAATCAATTTGCCGTTGTTCGCTGTGATGTAGAGTCGCGCGAGCGCGTCGGGGTCGCGTTGAAATTCCGGCAACACTTCGAAGACGACCCAGTATTCCGAGAGGTCGCCGTAAATCGTCGAGGCCTGTCGCGAGCCGAAAGCGTCGTAGAGACCATTCTCAATCTGCGCAGCGGTGACGCCCAGCGCGGATGCCTTGTCGCGGTCGATGTCCACGACGACCTGCGGATTGGCGATCTGCAAATCGCTCGTCACGTCCTGAAAAATATCTTTTTTGGCCGCGATTTTTTCCATGAGCAGCGGCGTCCACTTGAAAAGCTCCTGTGTGTCTGTGTCCTGCAAGCTGAATTGATACAAGGCTTTCGTGAGCGTGCCGCCGACGCGGATGAGCGGCGGATTTTGCAGATAAACGTTGATACCCGGAACCGTCGCGAATTGTCTGCGCAAGTCCTGAATGATTTCATTGGCGCTTTGCTTCCGTTCCGAACGTTCCTTGAGCCGCATGAAAATCCGGCCGCTGTTGCCGGTGACATTCGGTCCGCTGACGCCGACGGAAGACATGTAGGCCGCGACGTTCGGGTTCGCCGCGACGATGGCGGCGCACTGCTGCTGATGCGCTTTCATCGCTTCAAACGAAATATCCTGCGCGCCCTCGGTGATGGCAAAAATCTGATTGGTATCTTCGTCGGGGAAAAATCCTTTGGGAATGATGACGAACAAAACAATGGTCGCCACAAATGTCGCCAGCGCGACTCCGAGCGTGAGGCGGCGATGTTTCATGGCCGCACGCAGCGTGCGTTCGTAAAGCGCACGGATGTGTTCGAAGAAACGTTCAAACCAATTGTAAAGTCCGCCGTGTTTTTCCTCGCGCACGGAATGGACGAAGCGGCTGCACATCATCGGTGTGAGTGAGAGCGAAACAAAACCGGAGATCAAAACCGCGCAGATGATGGTCACGGCGAACTCATGCAGGAGACGTCCGAGCAGTCCGCTCATGAACAAAACCGGAATGAACACCGCCGAAAGCGACAGCGTCATCGAGACGATGGTGAAGCCGATTTCTTTCGCGCCGCGCAACGCCGCCTCCATTGGCGGCACGCCGTTTTCCATGTGGCGCACGATGTTTTCGAGCATCACGATGGCGTCATCCACGACGAAGCCGACGGACAGCGTAAGCGCCATGAGGGAAAGGTTGTCGAGGCTGTAACCAAATAGTTTCATCGCTGCAAACGTGCCGATGATGGAGAGCGGCAGCGCGAGACTGGGAATGACCGTGGCGGAAATATTGCGCAGGAAAATAAAAATCACCATCACCACGAGACAGACCGTCAGCAACAAAGTTCTTTCCACATCGGCAACGGATTTGCGGATGGTCTGCGAACGATCAAACAACAAGTCAATATTCACCGCCGCCGGAATTTGTGCACGCAGCGTGGGCAATTGTTTTTTGATCGCGTCCACGACCGCGACGGTATTGACGCCCGGTTGACGCTGCACGGTGAGAACGATTCCGCGTGTCTGCTTATACCACGCAGCGACTTTGTTGTTCTGCACACTGTCAATGACGTTGGCGACTTCCTGCAGCCGCACCGGATTGCCGTTGCGATACGCGACGATGAGCGGACGGAACGCGGCGGCGGTTTTCAACTGGCCGTTCGCCTGAATCGTGAAGGCCTGATGCGTGCCGTAAAGCGTGCCGAGCGGCTGGTTCACATTGCCGGCTTCAATCGCCTGTTCAACGGTGTCAATACCGAGGCCGTAAGCGGCGAGCTTGTTCGGATCCACTTGCACACGCACGGCGTATTGCTGCGGGCCAAATAGATTTACCTGCGCAACGCCATTGATCATCGAGATCCGCTGCGCGAAAAGATTTTCCGCGTAGTCGTCCACCGTCGAGAGCGGCAGTGTGGCCGACGACATCGCGAGAAATAAAACCGGCGAATCGGCGGGATTGACCTTGTTGTAGGTCGGCGGCGTCGGCATCTCCGGCGGCAACTGGCGCGAAGCCTTCGTGATCGCCGCCTGCACGTCCTGCGCCGCGCCATCGATATCGCGGTCGAGCGAAAATTGAATCGTGATTTGCGCGATGCCTTGCGCACTGACAGACGTCATCGAATCCACACCCGCGATGGTGGAAAATTGTTTTTCGAGCGGCGTCGCCACGGCGGAAGCCATCGTAGTTGGACTGGCGCCGGGCAAATTGGCGGCAACTTGAATCGTCGGAAAATCCACACTCGGCAAATCGCTCACCGGCAAGAGGCGGTAGCCGAAAATACCGAATAACAAAATTGCCGCCATGACCAGTGTGGTCATCACGGGGCGACGGATGAAAATTTCCGAGACGCTCATGGCGCGTTCGTCACCGACTGGCTGTTGACGCTGACGAGCTTGCCCGGCGCGAGCCGTAGCTGGCCGTCCGTCACCACGGTTTCACCCGCACTTAAGCCGGACGTGATGGCCGTTTCGCCTTGGAAAGTTACCGAAGTTTTCACAACGCGCGCTTCGACGGTTTGATCAGCCTTCACGACGAAAACGAACTGTCCGTTTTGTCCGTTCTGCACGGCTTGCGCTGGCACGGCGATGGCATTCGTCAATTCGTCCAGTCGCAACGCGAGTTGCACGAACTGGCCGGGCCACAATTTTCCGTCCGTATTCGGAAACGTCGCCTTGAGCAAAATGGTTCCCGTCATGGCGTCCACGGCATTGTCGACAAATGTCAGTTCACCCGTCGGCGCTTCGCCTTCAAGATTTTCATAACTGGCCGTTACCGCCAGCGTGCGGTCATGCATCTGTTTTTGGATTTCCGGCAGATAACGCTCCGGCACGGCGAACGCCGCGTAAATCGGCTGAATCTGGTTGATGGTCAGCAGCACATCGTCCGGCGCCTTGACGACATTGCCTTCGTGAAATTGCAATCCGCCGGTGCGCCCGTCCACCGGCGAACGGATTTCGCAGTAGGCGAGATTCAATTCGTCTGCCTGCACCGTTGCTTGCAACGCGTCACGCACCGCTTTGCTGGTATCAAATTCATCCTGCGAAATTAATTTTTGGTCGAATAATTTTTGTTCACGGTCAAACTGGATTTGCGCATTTTCCAACTGCGCCTTGTCGTGTGCGAGTTGCGCCTGCGCCGCGCGCGGATCAATGGTGAACAGCAAATCGCCTTTTTTAACTTCCTGCCCTTCCTGAAAATGCACGGCACTGATGAGGCCGCCGATTTGCGGGCGAATGGTGACGCTGGAAACGGGCATGACGTGACCGACCGGCGATGGGTCAATCAGCACCGGCAGATTGGTGGCGACCGCTTTGGCCGTCAATACCGGCACGGAGGTTACTCCCGTATTTGCCGGCGCGCGCGAACAGCTGGCGGCGAAAATCAACGCCAAGCTGGCAACGGTCAGGCAAAATACATTTTTCACGTCCATCTTTATGGCACAAATCTCACTTTCGCGCCACTGTTGAAGGACGAAACGCCGCCGAAATGGTTTCAAGGAAACGGGTGTATTCGCGCTGGAACTTCGCATCGTGCGGCAAATATCCCGTGATTAACCGCGCAATCTGCGGCAGCGCCAGTGGAAACATGGACAGCGAAACTTTTGCCAACTGCAAATAATCCGCTGGCAAATCCTTGCGCAGAATTCCTGCCGTCTGTTTTTTCCGAATATGCGCTTCCGCTTGGCGCACTATCCGGCGGCGTTCCGCTTCGTCCAGCACGGTATCATTCGTGGTCTGGAGCGATTCCCACGCAAGCAAACGCACCCAGTCGGCATCCTGACAATTTTGTTGGAACCACAAGCTGACGATTGAAATCTCGTCATTACTCGCCGCCTGCGACTCAACCCGCCCCCTGCGCACACTAATCTTGTGGCGTAAAACGGCACGGAACAATCCCTCCTTGTCTGTGAAATAATGGTAGAGCATCCGCTTGTTGACCCTTGCGCGGCGGACGATGCTGTCGACACGCGCGCCGGCAAAACCACTCTTGGAAAATTCTTTCAATGCCGCTTCCAAAATCCGGCGACGTGTGCGGTCGGGATCACGCACGGATACGCGAAGTGATTTTTTTACTTTTGGGGGCACGCAGATGGATTAACCGAAAGGTCACCCACAGGCAAGCGGGAAGCTTCAGGCTGACGGCGGACGCCTGTTCGGACGATTCAATTCCTCAATTTCCCGCATCATTTTTTCCGCCGCTTCCTGCGACAGGCTGTGGGACACAGCAATACCAAATTGTTTTTTTAAGTATTCGTCCAACCGCAGCCATTGGCCCTGAAATTTCACCTGCCCCGTCCACGCGCAAATCGTCACGAACTCCTGTAATTTTTCCAGCCGCAACAAAATTACCACGACCATGACCAGCGCCAATGCTACTGCGACAATTAAAATCAACGACATGATCTGGCTCGAAACAACGTCCTCTTCCGCCGCCTGCTGGTGCTTGCTCAACGCCTGCTGCTGCTCCTCGTGTGCTTGAAACAAAACGTGCCGCATGTGCTCCAACTTTTCCTTGCCCTGCTCCGTCAACGTCACCACCGATGCATTCGTTGGCACCGCACCTGGCGCGAAAACTGTGGCCGGATCGAAAACCAAATCATCCTTCACCATTTTTTCCAGCAAGGCCAGATTCGCCTGCTGCACCGAATCGTTGCTAGTCAGCTTTCTTAATTCCGCCGTATCGTCGTGAATCGACTGCATCGCGTGCTGATAAGGCTCCAAGTATTCCTGACGTCCCGTGAGAAAATAACCGCGCTGATTCGCTTCCGCATCTACGATGTGCGACTCCGTTTCCTCAAACATGTCCAGCACCTTGTAGGTCTGCATGACGAAGTTGAAGGAATTATTGAACTGCCCGCCGGTCTGATGCACCAGCCAAGTCATGGCCAGCAGCGCCACCATGGGCAGCGACAAGCCTAACCAGAAGAGGATTTTTTTGGTCTTTTGCGCCGGTATCATCCGGATGGAAATCTAAACCAAGTCCGATTAAATTGCAGGTTTTTCTTTATGCCAGCCCGTCACCTGCTCATAAGCGTGCGCAATTTTCAGAAGCGATTCTTCGCCGAACGGCTTGCCGAGTAGTTGCAAGCCGATGGGCAACTTCGGATTTTTCGTGAAGCCGCACGGAATGCTGATGCCACAAATCCCCGCGAGATTGCAGGAGATGGTGAAGATGTCGGATAAATACATCTGCAACGGATCACCGGATTTTTCGCCCGCCTTGAACGCCGCCGTCGGTGTCGTTGGCGTCACGATGGCGTCGCACTTTTCAAACGCCTTGAGAAAATCATTGCGGATGAGCGTGCGGACTTTTTGCGCGTGCAAATAATAAGCATCATGATAACCGCTGCTCAAAACGTAAGTGCCCAAAATAATTCTGCGTTTCACTTCCGCGCCAAAACCCGCGCCGCGCGTTTTGGAATACAATTCAACCGGGTCGTTGCCTTCAACGCGCGCGCCGTAACGAATGCCGTCGAAGCGCGCCAAGTTTGCCGACGCTTCGGCGGTCGCAATAATATAATAAGTTGCGACTGCATAATCTGTGTGCGGCAAGGAAATTTCCACAATTTCCGCACCGAGTTTTTCATACTGTTTTACGGCGGCGTCCACGGCGGCTTTCACTTCCGCATCCAGACCGCCAATCATGTATTCCTTCGGCAGACCGATTTTCATTCCGCGGATATTGCCGTCCAAAGCTGCAGAATAATTTGGAACAATTTCCGGCACACTCGTGGAATCACGCGGGTCGACGCCGCTCATCGCGCCCAATAAAATTGCCGAGTCGCGCACATCTTTCGTGAACGGCCCGATTTGATCCAGCGAACTTGCAAACGCCACCAAGCCATATCGCGAAATGCGTCCGTAAGTCGGTTTCAAGCCGACGCAGCCGCACAACGCCGCCGGCTGACGAATTGAGCCGCCGGTGTCCGTCCCCAAACTCGCGATGCACTCGTCCGCCGCGACCGCCGCCGCCGAACCGCCGGAGGAGCCGCCGGGAATTCTGGTCGTGTCCCACGGATTGCGCGTGAGGCCGAACGCGGAATTTTCCGTAGAGCTGCCCATCGCAAATTCGTCCATGTTCAAGCGGCCAAAAACAATTGCGCCCGCCGCTTTCAATTTTTCAATCGCCGTCGCGTCGTAAGTCGAAGTGAAGTTGCCGAGAATTTTTGAAGCGCAATTCAACGGCTGGTTTTTTACAGCGAGCACGTCTTTGATTGCAATCGGCACACCGAGCAGAGAATTTTTTACGCCGCTGGCAATCAATTTGTCCGCCGCATCCGCCTGCGCAAGCGCATCCGCTGCGTTGTAGCTGATGAAGGCATGGATTTTTCCATCCACCCGCGCAATCTGGTCGAGGCACGCCTGCGTGGCCTCGCGCGCGGAAACTTCGCGCTTGGTAAGTTTGGCCGTGAGTTCAGAAATCGTGAGTTGGTTCAGCATGAAATTATTAACCACAGATAACCACAGATGGACACAGATTCAGAAAACATAAATTGCCGGCGGACGCCTTTCCCCAACATCTGTGTTTATCTGTGTCCATCTGTGGTTGAATTTTACTCGACGATTTTGGGGACGATGAAAAGCCCGCCGGCCTGGCGCGGCGCGTTGTGGAGCGCCGCTGCCTGCGGCAGCGACGGGCGGATTTCGTCGGCGCGGGTGACATTGACCATCGGCACGGCGTGCGCGGTCGGTTCGACGCCGGACACGTCGAGTTCGCGCAGTTTTTCGATGTAGCCGAGGATGCTGCCGAGCTGTGCGCCGAGCGATTTTTCCTCCTCGGGCGTGAGCGCGAGCCGCGCGAGGTGCGCGACATATTTCACATCAATTTCAGCGGATGCCATCGGGGCAGTTTCAAGTTTCAGGCGGAAAGTTTCAAGTTGAAACCAAGCACCGCTGAAATGGAAATTGCCAACTGAAGACTAAACCCGAGAGAAATTATTCCTCGTCAAACTTGCGTTGCACGAGCGCTTCGAGTTCGGCGATGGCGGCGGTGGCATCCGCACCTTTGACGTGGAGCGTCACTTTGCTGCCGGGACCGGCGGCGAGCATCATCAAGCCCATGATGCTCTTGCCGTTGATTTTTTCACCGTCTTTTTCGACGAAAATGTCGCTGCCAAAACGGCTGGCGGTCTTGACGAACATCGCGGCGGGTCGGGCGTGGATGCCCGACTTGTTCAACACGACGAGCTCTTTGGTAAGGAACTCCGCGTCAGTAGCTTTTTTGGCGCTCATGCGATGATTCATTGGGAAGTTAATGTGCGCGAAAAAAATCGCCAACAAAAATTATGGTTACAATTCATGGTGACGACGGCGCGGGAGAAGCCATTTGCGTCAGTAGACGTTCATTTAAGTCAGCGGCGGCATTGTAACCGGATTTGCGCAATTTGATCTGGAACGCGGCAACTTCGATGAGCCGCGCGATATCGCGGCCGGGGCGAACGGGAATCGTGACGTGTGGAATGTCCACGTCGAGCACCTTGACGAACTCTTGTTCCATCCCGAGCCGGTCCACATCCGCAACTTCATTCCAAGTTTTGAGCGAGACGATGAGGTCGAGACTTTTTTCTTTGCGAATGGCTTTCACGCCGAACATCTGCGCGACGTTGATGATGCCGATGCCGCGCACTTCCATGTGATCGCGTGTGAGTTCGGCGCTGGTGCAAAGCACTTCGCGACCGTCCACGAGCACGGCTTTCACCACGTCGTCGGCCACGAGGCTGTAACCGCGCTCGACCAGCGCGAGGACGGCTTCACTTTTGCCGATGCCGCTTTCACCTTTGATAATCACGCCCACGCCAAGAATATCCACCATGCAACCCAGTTCTGAACTGCGCGGTGCAAACATCATTTCCAATTCCAATGTCGCTTTGTTGATGAACTTCATTGTCACCAACGGCGTTTGAAAAATCGGCACACCCGACTCCGCGGCGGCCGCGAGAAATTCCTTGTCCGGCTTAAGTGAACGGCTGAAAACGAAGCATGGAATTTTGTAGGCGAATAAATAAGCGTAACGCGCCACGCGTTCTTCCGGCCGCAGCGAACGCAGATAAAAAACTTCCGCGTGCCCCATCACCTGCATGCGTTTGTAGGCGAAGTAACGCGTGAAGCCGCTCAACGCCAGCCCGGGACGGTTCACGGTGGGTTCACGGATGATACGGTCGAAACCCGCCTCGCCGGCGATGAGCTTCATCTCCAGCGCCGCGCCATGTTCCTTGTGAAATTGTCCAACGGTGACTTGCGGGCGTTCCATAAAATTAATTTATAAATTGAATTCCGGGCCGAGATAAATTTCCCGCGCCTTCGGATCATTCGCCAAAAATTCGGCGCTGCCGGCCACCAACACCTGACCTTTGTGGATGATGTAACCGCGATCAATCAACTTCAACGTCTCACGCACATTGTGATCCGTAATCAAAATGCCCAACCCACGCTCCTTGAGGCGGCGCACAATTTTCTGCACTTCGTAAACTGCAATCGGATCAATGCCGCTAAACGGTTCGTCGAGCAACAGTAGTTTCGGACTCGTCACGAGCGCGCGGGTAATTTCCAAACGCCGTTTCTCGCCGCCGCTCAACTGATACGCCTTGCTCTTACGAATCAGCGTCAAATCCAGTTCTTCCAACAAATATTTCAGCCGCACATCGCGCTCGGCAGACGACAATTTGCACGTCTCCAAAATTGCCAGAATATTTTCTTCCACCGACAATTTGCGAAACACCGATGGTTCCTGCGTCAAATAACCGATGCCCAGCCGCGCGCGTTGGTGCATGGCTAACCCGGTGATTTCGCCGCCTTGAAATTTCACCCAGCCTTCGTCCGGCTTCACCACGCCGACCACCATGTTGAACGTCGTCGTTTTGCCCGCGCCGTTCGGGCCGAGCAGCCCGACGATTTCGCCCGCGCGCACGTCCACCGACACGCCGTTGACGACGCGCCGGCCGCGATATTCCTTCGCCAGTTTGTCCGTGGCGAGCAACGCGCCGTTGGAGTTTGCAGTTTCCATTAAAAAAGTTTTTGTGACGGACTGTTCGTTCCTGTGTCCTTGGAAATCATTCTCGGCTCGTTAAAATGAAACCGGTTCGACGCGCGATCCCAGACCATCGGCTCGCTGTAAATCGTGCTATTCGTCGTCTCCACAATCGGATTGCCGACGAATGTCACCGTCTCGTTCGTCACCGTATTCACGACCTTGTAATCATAGACCGCCTTCTTCGCCGTGACATGATATTTCTCGCCCTGCTCGTTCGTAAAATCCACCACCACATTCGTCGTCGCCACCACATGACTCAAGTGCTGGCCGCCCGTCGGCAAATCCACCAGCATCCAGGCGCACGTCATCCGCACCTGCTGATCCACCACCAAAACGTGGCCGCGATAAATCGCCTGATGAATGTTCAAATCAAAATCCGCCGTATCCGAATCAATTTCCGTCGGCGGCTTGGGTTTGGCCGGAGCTTTGACCTTCGCCACCGGCGCGTTCGTGTGCAACGTCAGCGGCAAACTTAATTGCATATTCGTCTCCGCCATCACTGCGCCGCAAACACTCACCGTTAAAATAAAAATAATTTTTTTCATGATCCGATCATCGTTGCTCCCGGCATATCAATCAGCGTGTGCACGTGGTTCGAAATCGTCAGCGACGAACTCGTCTGTCGCCACAAAAAACCGTCGCCCTCGACGTGGACTTTGCCGTCGCCAGTCTGCAATTCCATGTGGCCCGCCGAATTTGCCATGCCGTCGAACGGCGAGTAGTTGCATTGCGGTGCGCGCACAATCACTTCCGCCTTGCCGTCCAAGCTGAAAGTTTCCACGCGCAACTGCCGCACATCCAGCGAGCCGCCCGGCAACGGCAACGCCTCCGCGCCCGACAACCTCATTTTGACCTGCTGCCCATTCGGCGGTTCAAAATACTGGTTCGAGGTGAAATCCGTCGCGTGACCCACCGGCAATTGCTGCGCGCGGTCATTTACGCTGGCGAATAAAAAAATCGCCGCGCCAATCGCTGAATAAAAAATGGCCGCCTTAAATTTCATTCCGAATATTTTTCCACGAACTGCGTCCACTTGCCTTGCGTCCGCAAAATCAGCTCAATCGCCTCGCGCACCGCGCCGCGACCGCCGTTGGCTTTCGTCACGAAATGCGCCGCCGCGCGCGCCTCGGCTACCGCGTCGCCGACCGCGATGGCCAAACCCGCGCGCGTGAGCGGACCTAAATCAATGATATCATCGCCGACAAAACAAACGTCGTTCCAACTCAATTTTTCCTGCGCGAGCAATTTTTCAATCGCCGCCGTTTTGCTCGTCGCGTCGCCTTGCTGCACGAGAAAATCAATCTTCAACTCGTCTGCGCGCAGTTTCGTGGCGAGCGATGGCCGCGCGGAAACCCAGCCGACTTTCAAACCCGCGCGCCGCGCCAAAACCAAACCCAGACCGTCGCGGATGTTGAACCGCTTGAACTCGCGCTCGCCGCCGATAAAAATCGAGCCGTCCGTCAGCACGCCATCCACGTCGCACAAAAATAATTTTACGCGGGCGACGCGTTTGCGGAGAGCGGCTGAAATTTTTGCGGGCATAGAATTTTCAAGAGACTTGTCCGCCATGCTCTTTAATTTTTGATTCAATAAATGTCTTCGTCTCTTCGGCAAGTTCTTTAACCGGGAAAGTGACAAAAGTTGGCCGATATGAATCAGTGAAAAAGAAAAACAAATCAGGAAATTTCCAAAGCCGCTTTATTGCTTTCCAACGTAAAGTGGTAATTATTTCGCCGTTATCAATACTAAACGATTCTTGTTCAATTCGAGCGGTCACACGACGATTCAAATCCGGATTACGAATTCGTTGCATAACTAAATAACGACGACCATAAATCAAAACAGGAAGTAACGGGAAGACTAAATACGGCCAATAGTAACTGTGCGCTTCTGGACGAGAATCAAAAACCAAACCTGCAACACCAAGCGCAGCAATGCCAAGACAGATGGCTGAAAAAAGTCGGTAAGAACTACGCGACAAAAAACGTTTCGCGCGAAGTTTCATGAAATTACGAGACCACTCAAAAGTAATTTCTTTTGGCAAGATTACTGGTGGCTTTTCCATATTTATTTCGCCGCTTCGTAAATTTTTAACAGCGAGCGCAACACCGTGGCCATCTCGCCAAGTGGAATCATGTTCGGGCCGTCGCTCATCGCTTCGTCCGGTTTCGGATGCGTCTCGATGAACAGGCCGTTCGCGCCGACGGCGAGTGCGGCCTTCGCCAGCACCGGCGCGAATTCACGCTGACCGGTGGTCTTGTCGCCGCCGCCGCCGGGCTGCTGCACGGAATGCGTGGCATCGAACACGACGGGAAAGCCGAAGCTCTTCATCACGGGAATCGAGCGCATGTCGGCCACGAGATTGTTGTAGCCGAACGTCGTGCCGCGTTCGGTCAGGAGAATTTTTTTGGCGCCCGCCAGCCGCGCTTTTTCCGCAACGCGCCCCATTTCGTTCGGCGAAAGGAACTGGCCTTTCTTGATGTTCACGATTTTGCCGGTGGCGACGGCGGCTTCAATCAAATCCGTCTGGCGGCAGAGAAACGCGGGGATTTGCAAGATGTCCACGACTTCGCCGGCGAGCCGCGCCTGTTCCTCGGTGTGAACGTCGGTGACCACGGGCACGCCGAATTCCGCGCGGATGGCCGCCAAGGTTTTTAATCCATCGGCAATCCCCGGCCCGCGAAACGCCTTGCCGGACGTGCGATTGGCTTTGTCGAAGCTGGCTTTGAAGACGTAAAAAATGCCGAGTTGCTTGCAGGTTTTGGTCAGCGACGCGGCAACGGTGCGACAGAGTTTTTCGTTTTCAATCACGCACGGCCCGGCGAGGAGAAACAACGAGCGCGGCGAATTGAGATTTTTCCAAATGGCGGCGGAATTGAGCACGCGCCAGTTTTAGCAGTGAAAGAATGGAAAGTAAATCCAACAAGGCGGTCTCACGCAAAGACGCAAAGGCGCGAAGAAAATCCGCTTTGCGGCTTGGCGACTTTGCGTGAGATTTCTTCAAATCACCGTGCCGTGCGGAATCACTGCGTCCTTCGCGATGACCACGATGCCGTCGCGGATGAAATACAGTTCGTGATCCACATTCTCCGGTTTGGCGGCGGGCGAAATCGTCACGTTGTTGCCGATGCGCGCATTTTTATCAATGATGGCGTTCTCAATCTTGCAGCCCGCACCAATGCCAACGCGCGGTTTGCCGGCGCTTTCGTTTTTAATCACGGATTCTTCCGATTCGTAATAGTCACTGCCGAGCACAATTGAGCGATTCAATTCCGTGCCCGCGCCAACGACGGTTCGCAGTCCGATGATGCTGTGGGAAATTTTTGCGCCGTTGATGATGCAGCCGTCCGTGACGAGCGCGTGGTCAATCTGCGCGCCGTTGATTTTCGAGCCGGGCAGAAAACGTGGACGGGAAAAAATCGGTGCGCTCATGTCGAAGAAATTGAAGCGCGGCAATTCGGTCACGAGGTCGAGATTCGCTTCGAAGAATGAACGGATGGTGCCAATGTCTTCCCAGTAACCTTGATAGACGTAGGAATAGACCGGATGATTTTTGATCGCGTTCGGGATGATGTGTTTGCCGAAGTCCGGCAGCGGATTGTCGAGCAGTTCCTTGATGAGTTCGCGGTTGAAAACGTAGATGCCCATCGAGGCGAGAAAGGAATCGCCGGGCGTCTCGACTTCGTGCTTCACTTTCAATTCCGGCGTGAGTTTGAGCGTGTCGAGCACCGCGTCTTCCTTGGGTTTTTCCACGAAGCGCGTGATGCGATGATTTTCATCCGTCTCCATGATGCCGAGCGATTTTGCCTCGGCGCGTCCGACCGGAATCGTCGCCACGGTGATGCCCGCTTTCGTCTCGATGTGCTGCGCGATGACGGGACGAAAATCCATGCGATACAATTGATCGCCGCTCAAGATGACGAGGTAATCGAAGTCGTGATTCAAAAAGTGAACCAGATTTTTGCGCACCGCGTCCGCCGTGCCTTCATACCACGACGTGTTGTTGAGCGTCTGCTGCGCCGCGAGAATTTCCACGAAGCCGCTCGTGAACTGGTCGAATTTATAAGTGCGCGAAATGTGACCGTGCAGCGAGGTGGAATTAAACTGCGTCAAAATATAAATGCGGCGGTAACCGGAATTGATGCAGTTGGAGATCGGGATGTCCACGAGGCGATATTTGCCCGCGAGCGGCACGGCGGGTTTGGCGCGATCTTTCGTGAGCGGAAACAGGCGGGTGCCCTGGCCGCCGCCCATGATGACACAGAGAACTTTGCTGGTATTGTGAGTTTGGCGTCCGGTGCGTGACATAAAAAACCTTTGTTGAATTGGCTGAAAAAGATTTAACGCCGATTGCCGCTGCGAAGCAAGCCGCAGATTCATTTTTGCCCAACAATTTTTGGTAAAACTATTCGGCCACCACGAACGGCGCGAATTCCTCCACCAAATGCGGCGGGATGCGGACTTTGAAACGCGCATTCTTCCCGCTGTAACGGCTCTCCACCACCTGTCCAACGGCGTGAATCCGGGCAATGACGGCGGCTTTTTCCTGCGGCACGCGCAAATCCAGAAATTCGCGGATGGGCCGCAGTTGCGTGCCGAGTTCGGCCAGCAGCGGCGCAATTCCTTCGCCCGTCTTCGCAGAAATGGAAACGCAGTTCGGATATTTTTCGCGCAGCAACGGCGACACGCCACCGGCAAGCTGATCAACTTTATTGAACACCATCAGCACCGGTTTTTCCGCCGCGCCGATCTCCATCAGCACGGTGTTCACGGCGTCAATCTGCTCCTCCGCCTGCGCGTGGCTGATGTCCACGACGTGCAGCAGCAAGTCCGCCTGCACGACTTCTTCGAGCGTCGCCTTGAACGCCTCGACCAGACCGTGCGGCAGTTTTTTGATGAAACCCACGGTGTCGGTGAGCAACACATTTTGTTTCGTCGGCAATTTCAAACGCCGCGTCGTCGGGTCGAGTGTGGCAAATAATTTATCTTCCGCCAAAACGGTCGCGCCCGTGAGCCGATTCAGCAAAGTAGATTTACCTGCGTTTGTGTAACCGACAATCGAGGCGAGCGGCCATTCGCTCCGCTGGCGGCCGGCGCGCTGCGTCTCGCGCTGGCGGCGGACGAGTTCGAGTTCGCTCTCAATCTTCTCGATGCGCTCGGAAAGTTTGCGGCGGTCGGCTTCGAGCTGCGATTCACCTTCGCCGCCGATGCTACCGGTGGAACCGCGTTGCCGCGACAAGTGTGACCAGTAGCGCGTCAGTCGCGGCAAAAGATATTTCAACTGCGCGTGCTCAATCTGCAATTTGCCCTCGCGCGTGCGTGCGCGTTGGCCGAAAATTTCCAGAATCAGCGCAGTGCGATCCATGATTTTGCAGCCGAAAATCTTTTCCAGATTACGCGTCTGCGCGGGCGACAACTCATCGTCGAAAATGACGGTGTCCACGCTATTTTCCTTGCAGGACTTGGCGAATTCCTCGGCTTTGCCCGGCCCGATGTAAGTGGCGGCGACGGGCGCGGCCATTTTCTGCACACCTTCACCGACAATCTTGGCACCGGCGGTTTCGGCGAGTTCTTCCAATTCATCAAGCGATTCGCGCACATCGGTGGCAGTGCGCGCCTTGAGTTCGACGCCGACGAGAAAAACGCGGACGGAGCGGGCGTTTTGAGTTTGGTGGATGAGCGATTTCAAAAGTTCGTGGCGCGGAGTCTAGCAAAACCGGCGCGCGGCGGAAGGCCGGACTTGCAGGGACAATTTTCATTTCCGTTTCGGCCAAAAATGCGTTAGAAGTTTACCTAACGCCGCCATGCGAAACCCTTTTGCTCATCCGCAAGGCTCCCTGCCGATACTCGGCCGGCTTGTTTTCTTGGCGTTGACTCTCGCCATCACCCTGCCCTTGCACGCGGACAACACCAATTTGACGGATGAAGTCCGCTTGTTGCGCGAGGAAAATGCTTTGCTGCAACAACAGGTCAAACAACAGGGCGCGCAACTCGATACGCTCATTCAAAAAGTAAGCAGTCTTGAAACCACGCGCCAAATCGAGGGCGGCAACGACAAGCCGCTGCCGAATCACGACTTCGGACTGGGGCAATTGCATATTGGCGTCGAGGGCGGTGTGGGTTTTGCGGAAACCGGTCCGGACGGATTTGCGCCGGGCGGCCAATTCCGCGTGGACGAGGCGCGGCTGTTCTTGGAAGCGCCGGTTTACAACGACGTTTATTTTTACGGCGAACTGCTGCTGGCGACGCAGGAAAATCCGGGTGGAAGCGTGCAACTGGGGGAACTTTATTTGGATTTTGAAAACATTTCCAAACTGTGGCAGCAGGACGACCAGTTGAACGCGCGGCTGGGACAACTCAACACGCCGTTCGGCGAGGAATACCTGACGCGCACCGCGATTGAAAATCCGCTCATCACCCATTCTATCGTGGATTTTTGGGCGACGACGCCGGGCGCGGAACTCTACGGAAACTTTGGAAAATTTTCTTACGTCGTCGCCGTGCAAAATGGCGGCGAAAATGTGGGCGGCGACAAAATGGTGGCGGGACGAATCGGTTTTGACTCTTATGAACACTGGCATTTCAGCGTGAGCGGGATGCGCACGGGTAATTTGGAAGCGAACGCGGATTCAACTTCGCAGATGTGGTTTGCGAATGGATTTTTCCGCTCCATCGGTTCGCCGGCGACGACGCAATTTCATGTGAACGCGGTTGAGGGTGACGCAACGGCACGGTGGCAACGCTGGCATGGTGGGCATGTCAGCGCGTTCGGTGGCGTGGCGCGCTACGACGACAATGACCCGACGGCGAACAATGCACGGAACATTTATTATTACTCCGGCGAGGTGATGCAAAATTTGCCGAAGAAATTTTATGCCGTCACGCGCTTCAGCCAAGCGCTCTGCACGGACGGCATACCGATGGTGGGCTACGGCGATTTTTTGGAATTATTTCTACGGCCCGCTGACGGACAACCTCTGGCGCTTGAGCCTCGGACTAGGCTACCGGTTTAGCGACCGGTTGGTGTTGAAGGCGGAATACTCCTTTGAGCGGGGCACGGAAGTCGGTGGTGATTCGCGGAATAAAGAAGATTTCTTCGGCACGGAAGCAGCCTTCAAATTTTAAGCGCACGGATGAAACTAATTTGATGAGCCGAAACTTAATACTTCTGGGCAAGCTGAAACTGTCTCATCACAAGTGGCTTAATGAACGGGGTCCAAGCACATTTTGAAAAACAAGAATGAGCGCACTTTGGTCTGGGTGGAAAAGTTTATCCGCCGCTACGAACCGGCGTTGATAGTGCTGCCGGCGGTGAACGCCGCTGACACGCGCCGGGCAAAACGCATCAAGCAGTTGCACCAACGATTGGTTGGCTTAGCCATCAAACATAAATTGAAAGTGAAATTGATCACTGGCACGAAGGTGCGAGAGCGGTTGCTGGGGCAGATCAAGGGTAACAAGCAATCGTTGGCCGAAGCGTTGGCCGGATTATTTCCCATCGAACTGGCTCCGCGTCTGCCACCGAAGCGCAAGGTATGGAAGAGCGAAGATCCGCGCATGGACATCTTTGATGCCGTGGGGTTGGCAGTTGCGTTTTGGCCGAAGTGATAACCGTCATTGAATCATCCCGTAAAGGCCGCGCCGCTTTTTGGTGCGGCCTTTTTCTTAAAAGAAATGTTCCCCGTATTATTCTTTGTATTGTTCATTGTATTACTATCACGAAGTTTTCTTCGTAGGGGGAACGAACTTTATTTCATACCCCCTATGAAGTTTTCTTCATACCCCCAACGCGGAATCGGTGAACAAGGCTGGCCTGATCTTGGCGCAATTGTTTGAGTTGTTCGCCATGGACGCGGGCATGTTTTCCCGCCGCCCGGATGACGCGGTCATAACGATCTTTGATGGTGACGGTGACAAATCCCTTCGCCTTCAAGTTGGCGATGTGCGTCTGAATCTGGCGTTCGCTGACGTGGAAAAATTCGGCAAAATAACGGTTGGACGCATAGCAACCGCGCTCGTTATCAAGCGAATGAATTTCTACAAACAAAACTTTTTCCATGATGGAAAGCTGGGTGGATTCCCAAATCTCCTTTGGAATCCAGATGCCCTTGAAATCGCGTGACGGTTTCTCCATGTCTAGCATCATAGCAAGCCTTTCGGAATTGCGCTAATCCACAGGTCTGGGTTCACAAGAAATAATCGGCATGATAGAATGGATGCAATCATGCCAGAGGAAAATAAATCATCACCGATGCCGGAATTGCCCGGCCACATTCCGCAAGATGCGGAAATGCAATTTGATGTTTCGCAGCATTCGGCAGAATTCCGCACCATGCCGAAGGCTGCCGAAAATTTCGGCAAGGTTCCGCAGGCTGCGGAACGAAAAGAAAACCACACGCTAACAGTGCGTAAACAGCACGGATGTTTGAAACGGCGGGCGTGGCGCGGACGGAGCGAAGTGTCATCAATTGGTGCCAGCCGAATCGACAGGGAATCACGCGGCTGGATAGCTATTACGATCCGAACGAACGAAAATATTATATTACACCGCAAAGCGTCGAGGCGGTGATTCAAGAGGAGGTTCAGCGGGCGAAAAAGTCACCTGAAATGCCGACTTCGGAAGATTTCCGAAGCCCTGTGGCACACGTGAAACATACGCGAACTGCCGCCACAGGAGTTGCCAGCGACCCGCAGAGAATTCAGGAATTAGAGCGGGAGAATTTTGATTTGAAAATTACAAACCGCGCCAAAGAAATTGTTATCGAGCGGATGCAAAAGGAGCGGGATGGTCTTATTGAAAAACTGCTGGTTTCAAGCCGGACAGTCGGCCAATTGGAAACGAAATTGAACCGGTTGGAGGCACCAAAATAATAACCCTGAAATTTGGTTTATTTGATAATTCGGGTGGCGGCGTCAACCCAATAGCGTTTCCACCCAACTCAAACCGGAACCCCAAGAACCAATCTAGTTGGCGTTCATCACGTTCATGAACTTTGTGACGAGTCCTTTGCTCGCAACGCTGACAACGGCTTTGCCCGCCGTAAGTTGAAGGCTGATTTGTGCGCGACCATTGGTGAGCTGCACCACACGCGAGCCAGTCGCCGTGCCAAGGTTGTCGAGTAATTTACCATCACCGGTTATACCAAAGCGCACGATGTTCGCCGCGTCGAGACAAGGAACGTCGTCCTTGTCGAACACGGCCGTCTCAATCGTGACCACGTCGTTGCTCCGCGAAAGTTCCGTGAGAGTCAGCTTGGCTGGCGCGCCCCATTCGAAGGTTTGGTAGACTTGGAAGATTTCATCCGCAACCTCGGTGCCGGCTGCCGATTTGCCGACCGCGCGCAGCGTGTTCGTGCCTTCGTTCAACTTGACGTTCCAGTGCAAGCCGGCGGCGGGAAAGTTGGTGCTGTTGCGCTGCTTCACGCCCGCCGAGACGCCGTTGACGATCAACTCAACTTCGTGGCAGTTGGAAAACACTTTGACTTCTTTTTCCTCGCTGGCTTTGCCCCACCGCACCGGCCAAGTGTGGCCGTAAATGTGAAGCATCGGCTTGTCCGACCAGTAGCTTTGGAAAACAAAATAGCTTTCCTTCGGCACGCCATCACGCGCAACAACACCTTTTTGATTCACGCGTGGCACAGGATTATCCGGCCGCAATGGAGTCGGAAAATCCTTGAAAATCCACATCGCCGAACCGGTCAGATTGCTCATCGTTTCCTGCTCGTGTAGTGTCCAGTCAAACAAATTGATAGCGTAGCTTTCAGACCAGTCGCCGTCGCGCGACGCGCGGGCTTTTCCGCCGGTGGCTTTGTAGGCCTTCCCAACTTCCGCCGTGCCTTCGCCGGTGGCAACCTGATCGAGAAATAGTTCCGGCTCTTCCGAATGCCTACCAGCCATGCTGTCCGCGCCCCATTCGGCGTGGAAAAAATGCTTATTATCGGCGATGGCCTTTTCCGTCGCGGCGCGATATTCGGTATAGCGGCCTGAATACCAGCCAGCCCAGATGCTCGGTGAATAAACATCCACGATGTCCTTACAAAACTCACACCGACGGATGCAGGTTTGCCGCGACGGATCGAGTTGGTGCGCGAGCGCGTTCAGTTCCTTCATGAAACTGCGGATGGTGTTGGTATCGTAGGTTTCAAAATCGCCCGGCCAATCAATCTCATTTCCCAACCCCCACAAAATAACCGATGGATGATTGTAATGCTGGTCAATCAAATCAGTCAGCATATCGCGGCACTGCTGTTGGTAATGCTCGCCACCGAGGCCGCCGCGACACCACGGAATTTCCTCCCATACGAGCAGGCCAAGTTCATCGCAAAGCTCCAGCACCAACGGCGACTGTTGATAATGTCCAAGCCGCACAAAATTTGCGCCCATGTCCTTGATCTGCCGAAATGTCTTCCGCACCACCTCGTCCGGCACCGCCGCGCCAACACCGGCGTGGTCTTCGTGATACTGCGTGCCGCGCAACAATAAACGTTCGCCGTTCAACTTGAATGGTCCGTGTTCCACCCACTCGACAGACCGCACGCCGAAGTTTTCGCGGACAATCTGCTCGCCGTGCGACGATTTGAGCGTGACCGAGCAATGATAAAGCGCAGGCGAACTGGGCGACCAAAGTTTTGGCGAGGCGATTGCAAATGCAGCGATCTCCTTTTCACCGAACCATGCGGAAAGTCTTTTAGCCACGCTTTGAATGATTTGGTTTTGCGGGTCGCGGATTTCCAGCGCAAGTTCCGCATCGCCGTTCATCGACGTGGGGTTGTCCAAACGTCCGCTGACTTTCACCGACGCCCTACCGTCGCTTGCAAGCACTGTCTCGACATGAATGCGAGCCAGCGAAATCGCCGGCACATAAACCAGGCTAACGTGGCGATACAATCCACCGTAGCGGCAGAAGTCGCTCAAGTCGGACGGAATCGTTTCCGCGTCGCGGGAGTTGTCGCAGAGCACCGCCACCGGCACCTGGCCCGCGAACTTTTTATCCGCCAGCGCGTGCGCCGCGGCGTCGGTGATGTCCACGTCCCATTCGTCATAGCCACCGACGTGTTCCCCGGCTTTTTCGAGACCGACAAACACTTTTGTTTTTTGTCCCGCGCCGTCAAAATGCAGCAGCGTCCGCCCATTCGGGAACGGATTGGCAATTTGCAAGCGGGTGCGATACCAGCCGGGACCTTGATAATACGGCACGTCCGGGTCAACACCGTCGCGGGCGTTGAAACAATGCGGCAGCGTCACCGGCGTCCACTTCACGTTGTCCGTCGCCGCGTCGCCGCGCCAGATTTCCCAGACACTGCCGAGCGAGCCGCGATAAAATTCCCAGCCACTAGAAAGGTGCTGCCCGTTGCCCCCTTTTCCTGTATTAAAAGCTATGGCTTCACTTCGCACACCTGGCTGCTCCAAGCCAGAACTGCTTGTCGCTGCAAACACACAAGGGTGGGCGAAAAAATTAAAAACAGTCAGAATGATTACTACTAAACCCCCGCTGGTAAGTTTGATTGTCTGCCGACTGTTGTTTTTCCTTTCGTGGAAGATCATGGAGGAAAGCTTCTTTTAAATATAATTTTTTTGGTGGTGGCGCCAACCCAAAAGCACGCCAAACAATCCCAAACCGGAACTCATCATCCGGTCTCGTGAAGTAAACCCAAGCCCGGCGCTAAAGTTTATTCAACATTTCAACTCACTTTTCGCCGTTGCAATAATCCCAACAACGCCAACCCGCCGCCTAGCATCAACCATGTCTGCGGCTCCGGCACGGTCATGATGCTGAGGATTACGTTATCAGTCTTCATGGATTTGGTCTGGATTGCACTGTTAAACATGGAACGAGCCGGATGATGAATATCGCAATTCATGGGGTTTTGGATAACTTGTTGGCTAATTTAGCAACGCCGGCGGTTGCCTACTATTGAACGTTTGTTCAATGCCGCGTAGAATGATGATCCCCGTTAAACCCGAGCGCTTAAGATGTCTTGGATAGTTCCAGAGAAAGGCAGGGCACGGCCAAGCTTAATGCCATCAGTGACTTGGCTTCGCCAGGCCTCAGCGGAAGAACGCAGCAAAGAGATTTTTGCCACCGAAGAGCCAAATGGCCGCCGCCAGAGCGATGTAGGGGCCGTAAGGCACCCGTGACGACCATTCGCGTTTGCGCGACAAAATCAGCGCGAAGCCCACCGCAGCGCCGATGAAACAACTTGCCAGCAGCGAAAATACCGCGCCCTGCCAGCCGAGAAACGCGCCGATACCGGCCATGAATTTCACGTCGCCCAAGCCCATCGCCTCACGCGGCAGCACCAGTTCAGAGCACACCGCTTCGAGATACGGCACGGTTTCAGGGTCAATCTTTTCCTCGCCAAGGGTCAGCCGGTGCGATGTCAGGCGCACGGTCACGTCGCGATAACTGCGGTCTATCAATTCCACCGTGCGCGCCGCCAGCATGACGCTGTCCGACTTGCGGTAGAAGATTTCTTCATAGGGAATCTCCTGATCGGGCAGGCACAGCGCGGTTTCGGTAAAAACGATTTTAGTATCGGCATCGAGTTTTATTTTTTGCCGGCCGAACAAAACTTTTCCCAATCTCACCACGGCATAAACGATGCCGCCGCCGACGGCGATGCCGATGAGGCTTTGGACCATTCCCTGCGCGCCGGATTTGACCCCGTGCAGTTGCGGCAGAAAAAAGGAAATTCCAAAGCCGGCCACCACGCCGCCGAGGGTGATTTCATCGGGGATGATGAAATGCCCAAAGTCAATGAATGTCGCCGTGATGAGTCCTGCCAGAAACAGACAATAGACTGCCGCCAGCCACGCTGACGCGCGGCCAAACATCAGCCAGCAGGCGAGAAACGCCACGCCCGTGAGCAGTTCCACGGCAAAGTATCGAAACGAGATGGGCGCCCCGCATTTATGGCATTTTCCTCGCAGCGACAGCCACGACAGCAACGGCACATTCAGGTAGAACGGAATGGAACATTTGCAGTGGGGACAATGCGACGGTGGCGACGAGGTGACGCCCAAGCCCAGCGGCATCCGATAGATGCAGACGTTCAGGAAACTGCCCACCATGCAGCCGAAAGCGAAGAACACCAGCGACCAGAAATGAAACGGCATAGCTGACAAATGTTGCGAGTTAAACATTTTTGAATGGCGGTTTAACTAGTTGCTTATTCGACGGTTTTCAGCGCAAATCGTTGACCACCCCCAGGAACAAAAGCATCTGGCTCCGGGCATCCGCGATGGCAAATACAAATGGCCGGTCCACGATCATCCGAAACGGCGGGTCTTCTCTTATAACAGCTGCCGATTGAGTAAATTCTACCGCCGTCACCGCCGCCGCTTCCGTGCCCTCTTCGCCGACCCCCACAAACGTGTTTTGCCGGACTTTGGCAATATGATGAGGGTCATTGAAGATGCCCGAAAAGTCGGCTCGGCCAGGTTCAAAGGCCGTTTTCATGCCCAGCGCTTTCAACGTGTCTTTCAGCTCCAGCCCGCTCTCGATCTTGAACTTGGGCAGCACCAACTCACCTTCATTCCACTTAAATCCCGTGGTCACGATTTCCCGCCAATTGTCGGCGGTCAGGGTTTTTAACAACTGCCCCGGGCTGGAACCGGCGTCGGGCAGAAATACATACATCGCCAGCTTGTCGCCCATATACGGCAGCCGGACAGCTTGATAGTGGCCGGGGTCGCGCCGGTAGCTGAGCGTTTCATTCACCTTGCGCATCATCGGCACCTCCATCGCCCTGCCGCCGGCGGCATGAAAGACTTTTTGCTGCGTAAGATTCTTGTCAAACGGTTCGAGCCATTTGCCCTTGAAGTAAATCGCGTTGGCCAGAACCATATCGGTGAGATTCGGATCAATCAAACCCTTGGCAATGTCGCGGATCCGACCGTGGGTCTGGTCGCTGGCCCATCGGTTGATTTCAGCTTCGGACGCCGATACATTGCGAAAATCCAACGGCTGGATGATGGCGGAAAAATACTTTTGATTCAGGGCCACAAACGATTCCTTGATCGGCACGCCCTGGCGATACCACAGCGCGTTGGCCGTGCTGAGGATGAGATTGGGGCCGGCATTTTTGAGCAGTTGGGCTTCCAGCCCCGGCGCGAAATCAATCGCATCGTCCATGAGGTTGGTGTCGGCGCTTTTGAGCAGTTCGGCGCAGGATTTGTTTCCGGCGTTGATGGTCTCGTCAGACAGGCCGGCGGTGTGCAATACCTGCTGCATTTCCTGCTTCGTCACGCCGTTCGCACCGTTGGCGGTCATCTGCAAGGCAGTCGCCGCCGAGTAAGGCGAGATGAAGAGGTTCATGGCGGGCCGTTCGGCCGCGAGTCGTCGGAGCAGATTGAAGGCGAACTCGTTGTTGGCGGCGGCAACCTTGGTAAGCGCGGCATCCGTGGCGAACGCCGGGTGACTGCTCGCGGCAAAGATTCCTGCCAGCGCCAGATAGAAGCGAGCCTTATCAGCGATCGGTTGGATTATTGATTTCATGGGCAGAGTCCTCCGATACATTGGGTTTTGTAATTATGCGCTCCGCATATATCCCCAAAGCCAAACCGCCAGCCAGCAGCAAGCTTAACGTAAAAGCATTTCCAGTGTTTCATAGTCAGATGGGTGTTTTCAGCCATGTATAAAATGCCTCGCGTATCACCTGGTTTACCACCAAAAGCCCACGCCGTCGTCCATGCGTTCTGCCATATCTTTGAAATTACGCCACTGGACATGCCCGTCCTTAAAGCCCACATTGCCGCCCACCGGGCCTTGTCCCCGACGATGCGAGGTCATGTGCGGGATATAAAATCCGCCCGTAATCGTCGTCCAACTGCCGGAACCGTCCAATTCTTCATTGAGCACGACGTCGGCGAAGAGCACCCGATCCGTTGGCGGAATTAACGAGCCGGACGGATAGCCGGCCTGGGAGTTGGCTTCCGCCAGTATGGTGGTATTCTGATTTGTCGGGTCTAACGCGGAAAGCCTGCCGGAAAAGGCGACCGCATAGCCGACCACATGATAATAATTCGTATCGTAATACCAAAGGCTGGCACCGCCATTGGTGTTGGCAAAATTGGAATCATCATTAAACCTTGAACTGGTGCCGGGGCAATAAAATGATTTTTTCACCAAACCCTCTGCCAACAGATTGTCACCGACCGGCCAGGTGAGGTCCCAGGCCCAATACCCCTCGCCGGGCGGATCGAGCAGATCGTCGAGGCTGGGCAGTTTATCATGGTTATCATTGGCATACATGGTGGTGGCCAGCTCAACCTGTTTGAGATTATTCAAACATTGAGACCGAATGGCCTTCTCCTTGGCCAGGCTTAAGGCGGGCAGCAGCAGGGCTGCCAAAATCGCAATGATGGCGATGACCACCAATAACTCAATCAACGTAAAGGCATGACGCGATTTCACGAATTGCCCGACATCGTCCACCGGGTTTTGTTTTAGAGTTACTTTAATAGCTGGCCGGTTATTTAATCTTATTGATTTCATGGGTTCCACCAATCTCAAGGGTGATTGCGTGATCGCAGGGTTTGGCGGACGGCAGATCGATGGAAAGGCCGCTGGGATCACGTGTCCATTTCAGTTTCGCGGTCGAACCGAGCAGGCGAACCGAGGTTATTTCTCCTTTGAAATAGGGCGAATTGGCCGCCAGCGAGTGTATCTTCAGATGATGATTGCGTGGCAAGCCCAAGGCGATGGCATAAAGGTTGCCGCCTTTGGTGGTAAAACGAAAATCTTCCGGCGTATAAGCGGACTTAGGCTCGTTAAATGAACCGGCTTTCACTTGCGTCGGACCTTCGCCGAATATTTTCCAAGGACGCGTTCCATAAATGGCGTCGCCATTGACTTTCAACCAGCTACCCAATTGTTCCAACACCGCCCTTTGGTTTTCGGGTAGTGTTCCATCTGGCTTCAGGCTGACATTGAGCAGGAGATTGCCGTTTTTACTGACAATATCCACCAAGTTGGCAACGAGCACTGGCGCGCTTAGTTCCACATCTGCCTTGTGATAGAACCAACCGCCAATCAGGGTGGTGTCAGTCTGCCAAGGGTCATCTCGCAGCCCGTCGGATTGTCCGCGCTCAATGTCAAAAACGAATCCCTTCGGGGATGGCCCGCGTTTGAGGTTTAACACCGCCTCGCACTGGCCTTGATGTAGGCTGGCGTTGGTGTTGTATAAGTGGGCGGCCAGACGCAAGCCATAGTCGCCGAAAGGCAGGCTTCCATCAAAATAGAGAAGTTCCGGCTGATACTTGTCGATTATCTCCTTGGTTCGTTGAAACCAATTTTTCTGAAACTGTTCAAGCGGGACGCCTTTCAGATAAAAGTCCTGATATTTCGGATCCGAGCCATCGTAAGGAACGCCTTTCAAAGGACCTTCCCAATCGCTGCCCCATGAACCGGACAGAAATGAGGAGGCGCGATCCAGATGAGTTGAAGCGCCAAAGTGAAGCCCCTGTTTTTCCGCAGCCCGCTTCCATTCTCCCAGGATATCGCGCTTGGGTCCCATCTGCGCCACATTCCAACGCTGATAACTTGAAGCGTAGATGTCAAAGTTGTCGTGATGGACGGCCACGGGCACGATATAACGCGCCCCTATGGACTTGTAGAAAGCGACCAAGGCATCCGGATCCCAGTTCTCCGCCTTCCAGAGCGGAATGAAATCCTTGTAACCGAATTGCGAGGGATGGCCATAGTGTTGGACATGCCAATCGTAGATGTCCTTGCAAAATGAAGCCGTGCCCTTGCCGTGTTGGTAATACATTCCGCGAGCATAATGCCCCGTGAAAAAAGGGCGGTTCTCATCAACCACGGCTGGCAGCCCCCAGTGCATGAAGATGCCGAACTTTGCATCGCGAAACCAATCGGGACAATTGTATTGCTGCAGCGATTTCCAATCCGGCTTGAATGGCCCGCTGGCAATGGCAAAGACCGGATCATTCGGCGTTGCTATCTTGCCGGTCTCGTCGGCGGATTTGCTTTCAATGACATCAGCCGGGGCATTCGTTGCGGTTGGGATGGCACACTCCACTGGGGAGGAATCAACAACCGGATGAACATCTTTTTTGGCAACGGAGATATTCATGCCGTTGTGTCCGCTTGAGCCGCGAGGGGCAGCGAGATCCTGCGAGCAAGCCAGTCCGCAAATCAAGCACACAGATACTACGAAAAAAAAACTTTTCATGTTATTCCTTCATTATCAACTGTCAGCTGTAAGGTTTTCATTTTATCAATTCGTGGATAGCCTTTTGCGGTTCATCCACAAATGCCATGCGTATCGTGCTGTTCCCAGTTTCAAAATCCGTCACCGCATTCTGTATGCCGACAATCTTACCGGCGTCGTTAATCACCGGCGCCCCGCTAATTCCACCAATCGGAATGGCGCCTGCGATGGGAATGGCGAAGTCGTCAGTCGCTTTCGCGGTTTTGCATATAAGTATCGCCGGGCGAAGCGGCAGCGCGATGTCGGTTCGGTCGAATTTTGGATCACCTCGTTTGTCAAATCCGATTCTGCCGGGGTAACCCATGACGACAACGCTGCTGTCGCTGACACGATCACCAAAGGTTAGCCCCATCCCATACGATTCTTCAGTGCGCAACAACGCCCAGTCGTTTTTCGGTGTTCGGCCATCCGCATTTTTTCTCAGGAATGGAGTGGCGCTTATTTGTCTTCCGTCAATAAAGATAATGCGCACTTCCGCATCGGGGTGTTCGTCAAGCGCATCCAAGCAATGCCCGGCAGTGATCACGAAACCACCTTTGATCAAGCATCCAGTCCCATGGTCTGTCTGGAAAGATTTGTCCGTTTTGTTGTAGTTGACGTGTATCCTGACGACCGCAGATTCCGCCAAAGGCACTTTATTATGGAGATATTTAATCGCGCATTTCTGACCTTGCCCAACATAGTCAAAGAGTCTTATCAACGGCCCATCCATTGCTTGCGTCTTTGCTGCACAGCCAAGAACACATGCTAGCAAGACTATGGATAACGAAGTAACTAATCGCATATAACCTTACTCCGCCGTGCCTCCTTGCCAGTTGTCTGTGTGAAACGCCGATGCTGGCAGGCCGGCACCATTGACCAAATTCACGGCAGGCGTGTTTCGCCAAGCATACCGCACCGTCACCGGTGAGGTTACGGCGGGTGATTCCACCACCACCGTTTCGCCATCTATGCTCGCCTGGGCTGGAACATATTGTCCGTCCTTACCTGCAATCTCAAATTCGGTGAGCGGTTGGCCATCACTCGCCCTGAGTCCCTTGGCATGCGAGAAAAATAGCCGGATTTTTTTGCCTTCCACTTCTGATGACTTGAGCATCGGGCTGCAATACTCGATGTCAGTGCGGCCGTAGTCCTTGGCCAGCGCCCAGCCCGCCAACCGCTGTCCGACCTTGTCTTTGTTGCCAGGATGAATGGTCTTCATGTTGCCTGCGGTATCATTGATCACCGCCACGCCAACATGAGGCATTTTTAATCCGGTCAACTGGGCTTCCCAGAGCGGCGCAAGATCGCAGTTGGTCTTGTAGCCCGAAAACGGCGCAAGTTGCACCAGGTAAAACGAGAAATCACGACCCCAAGCCTTGCGCCAGCCATTGATCAAGGCCGTTTGTTTGGCGGCGTAGCTGAAGCCATCGCGGCGCTGGACATTGGCTTCGCCTTGATACCAAATCATCCCGCGCAGGGTAAACGGAATCAATGGCGCGATTGCTCCGTTGTAAAGCGGCCCGGCGGTCGGTGGCGGAAGAAAGACTTCAATGGCCTGGCTGCCCCGCGATGAATTGATGAGGCCAATCGGCACATTCAATTCGTGATGCAAGCGGTCCCCGAAATAGTAAAGCACTTCCGAGAAATTGGTGACGGTTTGTTCGGTGCAGCACGACCAAATGGCTGAGACATCCCGCAGCGGCACCTTGGAGAAGTTAGGCGGCACATTAAACAGGCGGATCTCCGGTTGATTGGCTCCAACACCTGCCTTATTTCCAATGCCACGCGCCATGTTGGACTGGCCCGAACCAAGCCAGACTTCCCCAATTAAAATATCCTCAGAAACAACTTGGTTTTTTCCGGTAACGGCCAGGACATGCGCCTTTCCGTCGCTTTTCATCGGCTCCAGCGTTACCCGCCAATTTCCCTCTGCATCCCCTTGCGTGGATGCCACGTGATCGTCCAGGCGAACCGTCACTTTTTCACCCGGCTCCGACCATCCCCAAATCTGAATCGGCAGTTCCCTTTGCAGAACCATGTGGCTGCCAAACACAGCCGGCAGTTTCACGTCAGCGATTGCTGGTTGCGCAAACGGCATCAGCAACATGGCAGCTACGGGACTAGCAAATATATTTAGGATGCATTTATTCATGGGCTTTGTTTGGCGTGACGGAAGATTTAGATAACGGAATTTCAAAAGTGCATACACCCGCGAACGAGCGATGCGGCCGGGTGGTTTCGGTGACAATGTTTCCGGTCATGGACAACTGCGGGTCGCCCACCAAGCAAATAACAGTCTGGCTGCCAATCTTCTCAATGTGACCTATCTGGAATTGCTGGCTGATGCCGGCCTGTCTTTCGCCGGTTGCCACGAGATAGTCGCCATACTTTAGCGAGAGCCAGCGGCCTTTCAATTCATTGCCGGCGGGCAAGTCAACGTCGGTGATAAACGCATCGGACGAAGCTCCGGCTTTGCGACTCTGAATACCAGCGAGCTTTCCTTTCCAAGATGCGCGTTCGCTGGTGAGACTGCCATCGCCGTATTTGAACTGAGTGCCAGCAATCATCACTGCTTGATCCCGCCCGTTTTCAGAGGCGACATTGACGCCAATCCGACCTTGCAACGCATAAGTCTGGTCACGCGTGACAACCGCGTCGAGCTTACCGGGGCAACCTGCGACCGAAGGATCATCCATATTCACAAGCACCGTATCAGTGCGTCCGTTGACAAAATGAATCCGCACCGCCACCGCATCGAGGTTATCACCTAGAAGCGGCAGGCGCTCGATACCCGCAATTGCCGATGTATTCTTAAATGGTTCAATAACGCTGACAAAAAGACTTTGCAGAGGCGTTCCATCCTTCGATTCCCTCCTCACCATCAAAGCTGGGCGCAAGCGTTTTGTAAAAGCGGAATACATGTCTTCGCCCGACTTGGAATTGGTTTTCGGCTCCGGATTATCCGGCAAAAGCTCATCCCCCGTTTCCGACGTGGAGGACAATATCGGCCCTTGCCCAAGAATAACCTGGCTGGATCCGTCATCTGTCGCCAAGATCTTCACCCCAATATTATTTTCAGTTCCCTGATAAGTTGCATTCCATGTGCCGGGTGAGCGGCCTTGTCGGGCATTTACAATCATGCCATAGATAGGAAACGCACCGAGGCTGGGGTCTTGCCATTGCTCACCGGGCGCCAACAAAGGATGGGCCCCATTCATGGGCACCGTGGAAAAACTTAGGTCGGTTTTTTGAGAAAACGTGGTTGCGCCATGCACGAGGTAATCCTGGGTTTTACCTCCAGTTACCGCAAAAAAATCCAGAACATAGGGATGGTCGAGGTCAACGGAATTCAAAATCATCAGCCGCTGGTAGCGACTGGCCTTGCCTGGGTAGGCGCGGCTGCCATCCACTTCCGCTACCGCAATCCCTGTCAATCCAGGTTCGTATAGGGCAAGATTGCCACCCGTTGAACGACCCGTTGAAAGGGCGCTTGAACGTTTTCGGAACTGGCTTTCACGGTCAATGATGACAGTGCTGTGACTCAAGGTGCTATTGTTATACGGACGCGCCGGACTGCGGTCGTAACGATTATTGCCCAGCACTTCCTGGCCAAAGGCGTAAAGGGTGAAAGCCAGCACGTCTGCCTGGCAATGGTTGTTAGATTCGTTAAAAGCAAGATCCAGCTGAACTTGCTTGTTTCCGGAACCGTCACCCAGCGCCACAAATCCATAAGCCGGTAACAAGGCAGAATGGGTGTTCGTTCGAGGCAATTCCATTTTGGTAGTTGTGTCACCGAAAGGCGGGAGCAGGCCGTTTGGATAGCAAACCGGATATTGCGCTTGGGCACATTTGCGGAGAAATTCAGCCTGCTGTTGGAGTCGTGCCTTGATGGCGCGCAAATGGTCATTGTCGGCCGGATGAATGCTAAAAAATTGTTCCATGCTTAGTATCGTATCAAGGTTGGCGTTGGCGTAGCCGCGATGGTAACCAAAAGATTCGGGCAACATGCCGTCCCGACAGTAGTTTCCAAACACCGCCTCCATGTAATCACTCAAGTATTCCAAATAATCCGGCCGGTTTAGAATCACGGCTGCATTCGCAAGAACCGCGTAACAGCCGGGCAAATTGGATAGGATGGCCCACTCGGGCTTCATCCGTTTGGAGAAAAAGTCGCCGATATTGCCAAAGAAATCACGGGCGATGTGCGCTCGCACGTCGTAGCCGCGCTTGGCAGACAAATCTTTCAACGCCGGGCTGTCGTAAATGGCGTCAAAAGCATACAATGCTGGGTGCGGCCATTCATGCGCCACGCCGTTATGGGTGCTGACGCGGCAAACGAACCATCGGTCGTGTTCTGCCTCTTGCGGTGAAATGGGTGGCAAACCGGGACTGCCTTTGCCAATGAAATAATCGGGAATATAATCGGCCCAAGCATCCAGCACGAATGCTGCGATGCGGGCATAACGCTCGTCTCCAGTTGCCGCATAAGCCCCGCCGAGAAGTTGCAACTGGTGGTTCAGGAAATAAGTTTTTTGATGATCAATATACGCCTGAACATAAACCGGTTCATGTTTTCGATTTACCGAAAAAGGAATTGCCACAGTCTTGCCACTAAGCACTTCCACCTTCGTTTGCTTTACTGGAAATTTCTCGCTGGGATAAACTTCTCCGGTGATACGGCAGGTCAGTTGATTGGGCTTATGCGAGTTCCAGTCCCACTTTTCCAAGGCTATATTTTTGTCGCCAAATCCGGTGAGACCGGGGCTGCCCCTCGGCGATTGTTTGGGAATCAGGTCAAGCCACTCCTGGTCGGTGAACTCAGTCAACAACTTCTCATCAGCCTTGCCCTTCTGCGCGAGAACAGGATGTTTTGGCTCGGGTTGACCGGTTTGAGCCTTCAGCGCTGGAACAAAACTAATGCCCCAAACCAGCGCGCTTAAGAAAATCGGCAAAACTCGATAATGAAAATATACAGGAGCCTTCATGTGTCCGTTAATTTTATGTGCAAATGGGCTTCTTTCAAAGCAGAGCAAGGCGGATGACCGCATTTACCACTGTGAAAAAATTTCCCCGCACGGCACGCGCGCGGGGAAATTGCGATTAAATCGTTATCCCGGCTCATGGATATGCCAAACGGTAAAATACCGCGGGCTTGGCCGAGTTGATTGTGATATTCGTGCTAGTGGTGCTTCCGTCTGTGACATATACCCAGTTGGTGCCAAGTCCAACGGACAAGCTGTTGGTCTGCATTTGGAGTTTCCACCCCTGACCAGAAGGCCAAGAAAGGCTCAAGACGCCCCCACTTACGCTGTTGGTGAGATGAGCCGGACCAGTCGGGCCAGTTGTCCCTGACACTACAAGCAAACTGCCCAACCCGGTGAGATACGTCGGATCCGTAGCGGCACTGTAAACACCCGAAGATTTACTTACGCCATTAATTGTGAGACCCGCAATTTGATTTGTTACCAACGGGTCGAGTTGCAATACCCCAGTGCTGCCAATTGTGACGGTGGAATTCGTGGCCAGCGATAGCTGCACAAGTTCAAGCGTGCCGTTGCTGACAACAGTATTGCCAGTGTAGGTATTAGTATTTCCAAGTATTAAAATGCCTGTGCCGAGCTTGGTCAATCCGCCGTCGGACGTGCCGCCCAAAGTAGGGTCGTGCTGTAAAGGCTCCAGAAAACTGACATTGTTAGTATCGGTGTCAATGATGGCCCCACCAGATTTGACCATAGTGGTGATGGGAATTACGGGGGCATTGGTGCTGCCCTCAAAGAATGTCGAGGAGCTGGCATTGGCCTTCAAAGTGCCGCCGTTGAAATTAAACGTGGCGGCAGTGACATTCGCTGTGTTGGTCTGGCCGCCGGAAGTGGCGGTGCCAACGCGGCCAGCCACAAGGGTGCCACCGTTTAGATTCACTACGCCGACACTGCCAAACGTGTTACCCGCACCATTGCGTGAAACATCCAAGGTGCCACAATAGAGCTGGCCGGTGCCGGACAAAGTTAGACTGCCAGTGCCACGGCTGGCCACAAAGAAGCCGGTGGCGCTATTGTTCGTCAATGACCCGCTGTAAAGATTCATTGTGCCGCCGCTGATTGTGACGGCAGAATTTTCGCCAGTATAAGATCCATTGGCACCTTGAAACTGATTGGCAATGTTGATCGTGCCACCGGCTTGCGCGATGATGCCAGTGGAGTTAAGCACTTGGCAGGTGTCCCAGCGCGCCAACGTGGTCAGGGTGCCATTAACGATATTCAGCGTAGCCGCCTGACCGGAAACGCTGCCCACAAGGTTGTCCTGCGGGCCGCCGTTAGGCGTGGTGCTGGTCAGGTTGGGCGCGCTGGAGCCAGCCCCGAAGTTCAGGGTGCCAGCCCCGACATTGAAAGCCCAAGGCACAGTGTTGGCGGCGGAAGCCGGGTTATCCACGATGGTCCAATTGGCACTGCTGCTGTTCAAGTTAAGAACATTGGTGCCGCCGGGGCTGTTCACGCTGTTCAACAAGTTGGTAAGCGTGCCCGTGCCCGCCAAAGTCAGAGTCGTGTAACCGGGCGCGCCCAAGTTGTTGGTCAAGCCATTGCCGATAATCAATCCGCCACTGCCGCCATTCAAGGTTAGGTTGGTGCCGGCGGTGCCGAAATTCAATCCCAAGTTGATGGTCTCAAGGCTGGCGGAATTATTGGTGACATTGCCTGAAAGCGTGATGGGATTGCCTTTGAGCACGAACGCTCCCGCAGTCGAGTTGAAGACCAGGTTTGAATAAATCGTTCCCCCAGCCGTGTTGTTCGTGTTGATCAAACGTGTGCTGCCGTCGAAAACCAAGTTGCCGCCCGTCGGCAAGGCGACGCCTCCCCAGTTGCTCGCGTCACTCCAATTAGCATCTGTCAGACTCCCGCCTGTCCAGGAACCATTGCCGATGGGCGAGCTGACCACCAAATCAATTTCGTGATTAATCGAATCATCCAACGAAGCGCCAACTGCCAGGATTCCGCTCAATTTTAGGTTGTTCGTTGCGCTGCCAGTGAGCGAACCGGTGTAAGTAATCAGCTTGTAACGTCCAACAGCCAGTTGAGTGTAGGCAATCTGATTGGTAGTGACGCCGCCGCTGATATTCAAATTGCCACTGATGGCGAGTTTCCCGTTCGGCCCATTGGTGCTTGCTCCAAGCGTGAACGAATTATTAGCGCCGCTCAACGTGACATTGCTAGTCACGGTAAGTGTGTTGGTTCCCAAATTAATTAGACTGCCGCTGGAGCCGATGAACGAACCGTTCATTGTTCCGCCGCCGACACCGGCACCCAAGGTAGCACCCGATGGCAGATTCAGTCCGCCGCTGACGGAAGAAATGTCCAGGGTGCTCCCCCCGGCAACCAACAGCCCCGCACCGGCTGCGATCGAACCAGAAGTGCCCAAAGACAACGTCCCAGCCCCGGTTTCAGTCAGGATACCATTGGTAATCGAGCCGTTAATCGTCAGTGTGTTGTTGTTGACTGTAATCGTCGGCGAGTTGGAAATCACCACGGGGAAGTTGCCAAAGTTCAAACTGCTGCTGCCCGCAAAGGTGAAATTGCCGCCAATGTTATAGTAGCCACCGCCCGTTCCCATGCTCAAGGTCAGTGCCGACCCGCTGGTGTTGTCCAGCGTCCCACCGTTGAGGTAAAGAACATTGGCGTTTGGACTCTTAGTGCAGGCAAACGCATTGGCCGAACTGGCCGTGGCGAAATTTAACGTGCCCGCTGTCAACTGGTAGCTACCCTGTTGGGCGGTCGGCACCATGTTGTTGGTCTGCAAATTTACCACGCCGCCCGGCATGTTTTGCACGACAGCAGTAGCTAGGCTGGGAGTGGTGTTATTTGCCACCGTGGTGGCAAAATTGATGGTTCCACCGCCGTTCAGGGTAACCTGTTTGCCGTTAAAATTCAGTCCGGAGCCGTTTCCCAAAACGCCTTCAGTCAGTGTCGAACCCGTCGGCACCGTCCAAGTTGAAGCGGCACTCACATTGTTGGCAGTGCTTCCGGTCGGGCCTAACAGCGTGATGTTGGCATTTGTGCTGTTAATTTGAATGCCGGCAAAGGGGATGCCATCCTCAATAATGGTGAAAGTCGAATTTGCAAAATCTGAGCTGCTGGCTCCAATGGTAATCTGGCCTCCCGAAGGGAAGTTGGTAATGATTCCAGTGCCGGCGCTGTTGGTGGTCCATGGTCCCGAGTTAGTATAGTTGCCGCTGCTCGCAGCAGTGGAGGTAAAGCTGCTGAGGCCGATGTTTGTTGCGCTGACACTGCTCACGGTGACCCCCGCAGGCACGCCCAGGCCGGTAAAGGTTTCGCCGACGGCAAAACCGGTTGCGTTGGCAACCACCACCGACGTGACTGTCGCACCACTGGCAAAACCCGTCGTCAGCAAAGTTCCCAGTGAATTTGCCAAATTATAGCTCACGCCATTTCCAGGCAGCGTGCCAAAGCCGCTGGTGTTTCCGTTTAGGTCCAGATAATACGCCGTGCCATTCGCCCAAGCGCTCGGGCCGGCTAGTAGAAGGGCAACCAGGGTGGCGACAAAAGCCGCCAGTGTGCGGGATTGAACCAGTTGAGTTTTGATGAGTGCGGTTTTCATGTTTTTCTGTTTGATTTTACTGTTTAGTTTTATTTTCACGACCAAATCCAGTCTTTGAAAAAGGTCATTCAAACGAATGTTGTTTTGACGGATTGTTGAACCATATTAACAGCGAAGGTGAACGCATTCTATTGAACGTTTGTTCAGGGTCAGGACAGACGTTTACGGATGCTGCAATACAGTTAAAACTTCCGCCGCCACCCGTTCCGCCTGCACATTCATTCCCTGTTCGTTGAAATGCACGTCGCCGTTGTGATATTCGGGATGCCCGGCCATGAGCGTGTTCAAGTCCACCACGGGGAGGTTCAGCGGCTTCACGAATTCCAGCGCAATGGCATTGCGGGCGGCAATGCGGGTGTTGGAGCGACCCGACAAATCCGATTTCAACATCAGCTTGCGTCCCTCGACATTTTTATCGGTCGCCGCCGCTGGTTCGGTGGCATCCGCTTCCGCACCGCCCTTCAACGGCGTGGTGTTAGCCCAGATCAGTTTTGCGCCCGCCGCATGTTGCTGGATGGTGGCCAGAAATTTGGGGAAGGCCGCGCGGTATTCTGCCTCGCTGTGCCGCCAGCCATGCATCCCGTTATTAAACTGAATGACGTCAAATTTCTGGTCGTCAAGAACCAGTGCGATTTGTTGCAACAGCATCGGGTCGGAGACAAAGGCGGACGTGGTCAACCGCGCCACAATCGCCTTGCCCGCCAGCCGCTTTTCCACGCCCGCATAATAGCCTCGGGTGATCGAATCGCCGATGAGCAGCACATGCGGCAGGTTGGCATTGGTTTCATTGGCGTGGGGCATCCAGATATCGCACCACTCGACAGCTTCGCGGTCGGAGGGAAGATAGCCAGCCGATGCGTCCAAAGCCCGATAGGACAGGCAAATTAACAACAGGAGTTTCTTGATCATAAAAATAGCGGCGGAGTTTTAATTCAATTGTAACCGATAAAAAACCTGACTGGCATTCGCGCTTTGTGAATTCGTGTAATTCAAATTGCCGCCGGCATCAAATTGATTGGTGGCGACCGCCGTCCACTGATTCAACGGCAGCGCCAGATTTGTCGCGGACAGCAATACGCACGGCCAGTTCGGCACGCCGTTCGTGCCGCTCAAAATCAAATTCGTCCCGCTCATGACAATGGAGCCGAATTGCGGCGGGGTCGTGGGTGAGGACACAACGCTTAAGATGCCATTGGTCAAACCATTGGTGTTCCATGCGAAATTGATGGCCGGAATCACCGGGGCAAGCCTGGTAAACGCACCAGAATAGCTGGCGGCACTGAACAGCTTAAAATTGTCGCCGTTGGCGAACGTGCCGGAGAGGTTCGTCAAACTCAACGTGCCGCCGTATGTTAGTGCGCGACTTGTCTGCAAGACATCGTTGGTCGCAGCGGTCTTGTTCAACTCCATCAGCGTCGTGCCTTGCAAGACCACGTTGCTGCTCACCGTCAAAATTCCGAGGCCAGCACCGGGTGCAACGGTTGCGCCGGAATTGACCTGCAATAATCCGTTCACCGTGCCACTGCCGGAAATGGTTTGACCGCTGACCAACGTCAACTTGCCATCGGCTCGGCCGCTAACATCCAGCGTCGCACCGGTGGCAATGGCGAGATTGGCGCTATTGGTCACAGAACCCGAACCCAGGAGGGCCAGCGTGCCGCTGCTAACAGTGGTGTTTCCGGTGTAGCTGTTCGTTCCAGAAAGAATCAACGTGCCGGCCCCCAGTTTGGTTAAGCTGGTGCCAGCGCCAGCGATGCGGGTGCCGAAGGCCACAGTTTGGCCAGCCGTGTCAATGGTGATGGACTGGCTGCCGGTGGTGCTGAAACGGCCGGAATAATCATTTTGGTTGGCCCCGGAATATTGCAGCGTGCCACCGCCAAAAAGAATTGTTCCAGCCGCATTGGCGGCTTGTTTGCCGAGCGGACCGGATATGCCCGCAATTTCTGCCGCCCCGACACGCACGATACCGCCGTTGAGGGTCGTAATTCCGGTGTAAATGTTCGTGCCTGAAAGTGTCTGCGTGCTATTGCCGGCTTTGACCAGATTGTTGGAGCGGGCAGACCCATACCCATCGAGAATCAGCCCGGCAAAGTTCCCATCGGCAGTGCCATTGATGGTCACGGTGCAATTGGTGCAGTTGTCAAAGCCAACAACGGTGCTGGCATTCCCGCCGTCCAGCGCGCCCAATGCCATCCCAGTCGCCGAGCCATTGCCACCCGCCAGATAAAGGATTTTGGAAGGTGTGTTCAGGACGACTTTGGCATTACGGAGAAAATTCTGGTAAGGTGGAGTGTTCAATTGTATCTGCGTATTATTCGTCGAGGAACCGTTAACTTGAACCACTCCGGCTGGGCCATTTGCAGTCTGGGGCACAAACCCATACCAATCAGTCGTGGCCAAGTTGCTCATGTCCAAAACCAGCGTTCCGGCGACGTTGGCATAGTTGCCAGTGAGGTGAACATTGTAAGAACCGTTCTTCATGTTGAATGTCCCCGTCTGACCTGCGGCAATCGTGACATCATTACTCAGATGTGGATCCGCAGTGAAAGTCAGGATGCCCCCGCCGCTGAGCGTCAGAGGACTGGCGGATGGCAGGTTTGCCGAACTGGAAACGGAGATTGACCCTCCGCTGATCGTTGTGCTGCCGCTGTAGGTGTTTGTGCCAGAGAGCGTCAAGGTGCCGGCACCCGTCTTAATCAGTTTGAGCGTGCCGGTAGTGTTCTTGATGGTGCCGCTGAAAGTGCTGGTCTGGTCGTTGTTACCGACTGTAAAGGTTGGTGAACCGCCCTCCAAGGTGTCCACCGTGCCGCTGCCGCTCAAACCGTTGACCGTCTCGCTAAAAGTGTTCAAATCAAGCGTCCCGGCGACGCTCACGTTGCCCTTGCCCGCGCCGCCCGGAATGACATTGGCCGCCCCGAGTTGCAGCGTGCCCGCACTGATGGTTGTGTCCCCGGTGTAATCGTTTGCGGTGGTCACATTCAAGATGCCCGCACCGCTCTTGCTCAAACCGGTAGCCCCGCTTATCTTGCCGCCGGCGGTAGTGGAAAAGGTATAGTTCTTGGTCACATTATTCACCGTAACGCCGGATGGATTGACTCCGGAGTTCAACGTCACTGTGAAAGGCCCGACGCCCAGAGAGGTGTCATCAAACACGACAGCGTCGTTATCAACATACTTGACGGTGTTGCTGTTCCAGTTGGCGGTGGTATTGATGTCCCAGGCACCACTGTCGCCGCTCCATACCAGAATGGGGGTGCTGTTGGTGGCAACAGTCACCATGAATGAGCGACTGTTGGTCCACACACCATCCGTCACGGATACCGTAATCGCCGAGCTTCCCGACAAACCCGCCACTGGTGTAACGGTGATCGTTCGATTTGTTCCGCTGCCGCCCACGACAAGGTTTCCACTTGGAATCAAAGTCTGATTAGTCGAATTCGCGAGCACCTGCAAAGACAAGCCCGCCGTCCCGCCAAGGTCACCGAAAGTAAAATTCAAAGGCCCGGTAGAACTGCCTGATAAAATATTCTGGTCGGCAATCGCAGAAATCTGCTGCGCCGACGCGCTCATGGCGATTTCAAACGAATTGCTCGTTGTGAAGGTGCGCAAGGGGGCAACCTGTTCGACGCTCGTCACTCCGTTGGTGATTTCAAGATAATGATCGTTGGTAAAACAGATGGAGTAGAGGCCGTTGGTGTAAACGACCTGATCTATTTTGAACAGCTCGCTAATGCCGTTCGTGCCGTAGGTCGCCAGGGCGCCATGAATCAGAGACAAATACTTGTTGCGCAGGACAACGCCGGTGGGCAGAGGAGTCGTTGTGGTGAAGGCGTCGTAGCTCGCGCCATCGTATTTGCGCGTCGAGCCGGCGATCCAACCCGATAAGTAAACATTTGTCGGCGTCGCCAACTCGCGACCCGGATATTTGAAATCCGTTGCGTTCATGGACCAGACGCGCGAACTGCCGTTGGTTTGATCCACACACAGCCCCACACGGCCGGTCAATGCATACTGGCCATCGGCGGTCGAGACACTCGCCGCGCCAATGGTTGCGCCGGCCACCTTTGGATTATTCAAGTTAACGATGTAAGTGTCCGTGCGACCGTCTTTGAAAGTGATTTTTAATCCCACCGATTCATTCGTCGTGCCACTCATCGGCAGGCGCGTCACGGAAACAATATTACTAACGCCGGCATTGAAAGGCTCGATGACACTTACAAACAAATCCGACAAAGTGCCGCTGGGAATCCGATGGCGCACGATGGCCGAGGGACGCCAGAAGGAATAAAAATTTGGCGGAGTGAGGGTCGTGTTTGCACGGCCAGGGTTTGGCGTCATGCCAAGATATACGTTCGCCGTGCCGTTGTCGGTCATCCAAAGGCGCAAGTCGCGTGCGGTAACGCGATTAGTGTCCAGATAAGTTATCTGAAAACTACTGGCTGGCTCTGCGTTGCTGCTGACATTGCGCCAAAAGCCGTAATATGGGAAAGCGGAAGCGTAGGTCGCCGGCTCGACCCAGATTTCGCCGTTTTCGAGCATGGGATAGGGATTGCTGTTGGTCACGAGCGGAAAACTGCACTGCCAGCTTTGATCCCAGGCGATGGCGCCGTGCAAGGTATAATCGTGGTTCGTCCCGCCAGTGACGCGCATGACATCCACCACATACGGCTTAGTGAAATCCACAGTGTTCAAGAGCATCAACCGCTGGTAGCGCGACGCCTTGGCCGAATACGCCCGCTGACCGTCTATCTCCGTCAACGCCAGGCCATTGTTTCCCGGTTCATAAAGAGTCAGGTCGCCGTTGCCGTAAGTATCGGCGCTGGGATTGGGCAACTCGTTGGTTCGGTCAATGGTGACAGCATTGTGCGACAAAATCTGGCCGCAGAACTGTCGTCCGGGTGTGGAGTTGTAATAATGGATATTTTCCAAATACGAATTGGTGAAAGCCCAAAGCGTGAACGCGCTCATGTCCGGGCGCATGTGCCCTTGGGTTCCGGCAAAACTCTGATTGACCTGAACGGCGAGGCTATTAGTGCCCGCCCCGATCGCCACATGCCCATAGGATGGCAACAACCCTGAATTACCAATATTGTCTGCCGGAAACTCAATGTCGAAAGCCGTGTCACCAAACGAAGGCAGTTCGCCATTGGGCCAGGCGATGCCTTGCATCTGTCCCAGCCCGTAGGAAAATATTCCGCTGAAAATCGCCGCCCGGTTGCTGACGGCCAACAACAATGCGTTCGTGGCGGATCGCGTCAGAAAATAGTTTTGCGTGTTGGTCGCGGCAGACTCATTTCCGGTCATATAATTGAAGGCATATTCCAAACCATTTTCATAACACCCGTCGCGACGAAGGTTCTGAGGAACAGCCGCAGTTAGATACGCATCCATCCAAATGATATAATCGGGCCGGTTCAGAACACGGGCTACCTCCGGGAGAATCGCGTAAGGGCCTGATAAATTACTCTCAATGGCTCTCTGGACCGGGAAATGATTGACAAAATAATCACCCTCGTCAAAAAACAGGTTGGTGGTAATAAATCCGCGCACATCGTAGCCCATCTCCGCATTCAGATTCGTCAGCGCGACACTGCTGTAAATCGCATCAAAAGCATCCACTTCGGTGTCATCCCACTCGTGTGCCGGTCCATTATGGTCGCTCGCCCGTTCCGGTTGTTGGGAAGCGGGCGTATTTGTCATAAGCCAGTTCGTGGTTATGTTTCTAAGCACTGGGGTGTTGGCGGCGGTGAGATAATAGCTGGGATGCCAGCGCGCCCAGTCAAGCAAGGCAAGGGCAATGCGCCGGGCGAAGTTATCATCGCGTGTCGTGGGCGTGCTGCCGCTGTTGATGTAGGCGGCGGTCAGCACCCCAAGGTCACTGCGAAGTTGCACTAACTTGTTATAATCAATGAGATTGAAGACCAATGATTGTGAGACATTGTCGGCCGCGGTGTAGTAAGGGGCATTGACCGTCCTCGTTAAATTATTCGTTGCGGTCGTCAGAAAGACGGTTACCGACTGCGTCTGGACAGGATAGGCAGCATTGTTATTGGGAAAGACAATTCCGCTTGGCGTGCTGACAATTTGAGTCGGACTCGACGAACTCCAAGACCAGCCCGTGTCGCCCGCCACGACCGCCGGCGCGTGGACAGACGAACGCGGCGAGTTGTGCGGAATGAAGCTATTCGTATAATACGATTCAGAAAGGTTGGTGATGGTGTTTGCCCCGGTGCCGCTGCCATAATAAAACGTAAGAACCGGGTGCATCGGCTCGGGCGTGGACTGCGCCTCCAAAATCGGAAAAGTCATCCCAGTCAAAACCAACAAGAATATTATTGCAGAATATTTTTTCATCTTATCCTATCCAAGTGAATTTCATAAATGATTCAGCTTTCAATCAGCTCTAATTGGAAGTGGATATTGGCTGCGGCGAATTGTTTGGCCAAAAGTCCGTGCGGCCTGTGGCAATACCGCGTAAATCATCAAGGAATCGCGGGTCACTGATTGTTCTCAGGGGAATGCAGAACGCTGCAGCCGGCCCGATAAAAATAAACAAGAACCGTCGCGAGCAGTAGATGCGAGGTATGGCTGGCCACAGAAACTTCTGACTGACAAGCTCTCCCTTGGTATGCATCCCTTCCGCGTCAAAGGAATACGTGCATGACCCCTGTGCCAATTTATTGCGACTAAGAGACCATGCGCCTATTGCTGCGCAAAGCGGAGTGTAAGAAAAAGCCAGAAGAGCGGGAGTAAACTGAGCCAACCCGTGGCCAACTGGGATTACTAATTGTGTCACCAGCGTAAATACGCCAGCCAGTAGAAAGATAGCGTTAGAAATAACAATAATGGAGTGCCACCGATACCGGGCCAACAACCGGACAAACACGAGCTGAACCACGAAAAGCTCCAGAAACGTTGGTCTCGTAGTTATAGTTACCGAAATGCCATTGGGGGTTGAGGCGCTCATTTTAGGCTAAAGATCACCGACCACGGCGTGAGCCACGACAGCGGAACAGACAGCACCAACGGCGGTTGGGTTGCTCTTACTTTCAACATACAAACGGTATATCTTCCTTGGGAAAAACACCAAAATGGCGATGCCAAAAGCAAAAATGCCAGTGCCCAAGTGATATCCCCAAGTGTAAGGTTCGCTATCAAGAAAACGAAAGGTCAATCCGAGGACAATATAAAACAGCGCCGGGAGACAGTTGAAGAAAATGGCTGAAGCCAGACCGCTGCGCTTAATCAGCTCAACACTATGCTTGTGATAAGCTTCCTCTCCCATGGTGCGCGCCATCCAAATCTTGCTGGCATTGGAAGCGCAAACACACAACGAAGCGCCCAGCAGCACGAAAGCCAGTGACAATCTATAATATGCCAAGAAGCAGGTGAAAATCGTGGCGATGGCATAAAGCCATCCGAGTTTCTTGACCACCGGATTGGCTTCGAGCCGCATCTTGGGCGTAGCCCACCAAGTGGTCAGGACATCACCGGTTCGCGCAAACAAAAGCAGTCCGCAGAGGACATGGTCAAAATGCTGAAGAATAAATGCTCGCATAAAAATATCTAGTGCATGAGTTGCTGGCGCTGAATCCGCCTAACGAAAAAAGCTGAGCCACCGCCGACTGGCACGTGAACCGCGATAGCGGAACGGACCGCGCCAACGGTGGTTGACTCCGGCGACTTCCAGGAGAAGAAAGCATCATTGTCCAAGCTGGATCCTTGCCAATGATGCCGCATTGTATTCTTTCGCCCATCGTGGAACTTGGAAAAGGTCACAAATCCACCAAATAAGCATCGCTAAAAGTCCAACGAAACCAACGAAAATGAAACACAGCGGTATGGAAACGAGTGAAATGATCAGCATGGTGACTGCATGAGGCCGACCAAGATAAAATCTATGGACGCCAAACATCCCTATAAGCCAGCAAAGTAAAAGAGCAACTCCGGCTGATTTCTTTTTGCTCTCAAACCGCATCAGGTCTTTGTAGCTCGGTGCAGACTGTGTGCCTGTGTTTGGAACCGGTGGTGGCGTATCGCTCATGTTTTTGTGTTGATGGTTTATTGAAGTGCGCTGCCGCCTAACATAGAAAGTTATGCATCTTTTATATCAGGGATCACCAGCCCCCAGTTCTTCGTTCAATTGCCCAACCAAAAGGTTTCCCAATAAGCTGTGCCGGATGATGACGAAGCGGAACCTACCGGCACACGACTTTGATCTGAAGAGTTCGGATCCGGTTTGCGCGGCTCGACATGAGTGTCAAAAAATAGAACGACCGAGGATCCGTCCACATAAACGGAATAGCCGTTTTTCGACCATGCCGGAACCTGCAAGCTCTTCCCATTGTGCGGAAACAACGGCGGCTCGTTACATTGCCCGTCAACAATTACGTTGAAGTTCTTGGCGCCGGTTCCGGAACTTGGAACATATTGGATCGCTGATGCGTCACAATAGAGAAAAGTGTTCACCGGATTTTTGGGGCTGGTGATTTTATTCATCTTGTAGCTCGCGGATGGCTTCTGGGGCACATTAATATTTCCCGCGTAAGTGTGAATCGTGCTGGCGGTAATTCCCAGTTTGGCTTGCTCCTGCGCGGCGGCAGGACAACTGGCAAATGTCTGAACTGTGGAGCTGTTTGTGGTCATGCCAAAATAGCTCAACCAGTTGGCCTCATAATCCCAGTAACTCGGAACGGACGAAGCATCAGGTGCAGTAAACCCGCCAAATTGACCTGAAACGTAAACATAGGGCAGCTTGTCTTGATTATCATTGGCATACATTTGAAAGCCCAAGCCAAATTGCTTCATCCCATTAATACACCTCACCCGCAAAGCGGATTGCTTGGCACTGGACAGCGCCGGCAGCAGCATCGCCGCCAGGATGGCGATGATGGCGATGACCACCAACAGTTCAATCAAAGTGAATGCGGTAATTATTTGACATCTGCGGTGTGCCGGTGCTGGATTCAAGGTCGCAATCATAATTTGGATTGAGGTAAATTTGCCACGGAGGCATCAATTCGGCTATTGAACGTTTGTTCAAGATGCGCTTGCAATGAAGTTACGGGCAACAGCACGAACAGAATGGCGAGGAGAGCTTTCAAACTCATTGTCGTTCAACTTAATGCGCAGCTAAAAAGCGCGTTTATATGCCGACTCAAAATGGTGGTGTCCGGCTGGGATGTGCTCGGTCTCGGTCGGAAAAATCACGTCGGCCTCGGTGCCGTCAGGAATGGTCACGTCGAGTGAGATTTTGCCGTCCGCCCAATTCCACGAGACTGCCACGTCGCCATGCGGCGTCGGGACTTTGCCTTTAGCCCAAGTCAAATCACAAACGTGCGGGCGAATCGCCATCGTTTTGAAACCCGGCGAGGCCGGCTCAACGCCGAGGATGCGCTGCGACATTTGCACCAGCGGCGTCGAGCACCAGCCGTGGCTCAAATCGCCGCTGTTCCACATTTCGCGGAATGACTGCGTTTCCTGCACAATCTGCCAGCGGCGCATCTGCGGCGTGCCGTATTGGTCGAACAATCCGGCGTGGTCAATCGCCTGAAAAACCCAGTGCATGAACCACGGCTGTGTGTTCAGCGGTTTTTCGGCGAGCACCTTTTCAACGATGGCCGCCTGTTTCTCTTTCGGCGCGAGATCATAGAGCACGGCGAGCAGGTTGACATGCGGGCTGAAGGTTTCGATGTCTTTGTCCGCCGGGAGCCTTCGTCCCGGTTTCACCGAAGTTTGAAATGGCTTTCCGTCGCGGTAGAGTCCTTTGTCCGTGACCCACAGTTCGCGGTTGAACGCCGCCGCGATTTCACCCCGTAACTTTTTGTATTTCTCCACGCGTTCCGTGTCGCCGGTCAGCCCGGCCACACGCGAGGCCATTTCCAAGCCGTGATAATAAAACGCCGTGAGATAGCCTTGGCCAATCACCGCCGGCGGATGATGACAGTTGAAGCCGCTGATAGTCACCCAGTCCATGAACATATAATTCGGCGCTTCGGAGATCAGTCCGTTCGTGCCGCGCCAAGAAGTGTAGGTGTCCAGCAATTCGTGGACGTAAGGCGACATTTCCTCGACGAGCGATTTGTCGCCGGTGTAATCGTAGTAGTCCATCAGCATTTGGAGCCAACTGATGGAATAGCTCGTGTGGAAGTTATGATAATTTTCATCCTTGAGCAGCCACGCGAATTTGCGCACATCCTGCCGCGTGAGCCACGGCTGCGCGAAGGCGTAATGGTTGACCATGGACTCAATGAGGTAATCGCCCGGATCGCCGATCGGCTCCTGATGGTTTGGCGAATCGAGATGGTGCGTCTGCAAATTGATCTGCACCGCCCAGCGCGAAGCGTTCCAGATGCGGTTCAACTGCTCGTCGCTGCACGTGAATTCGCCGCGATATTCCACCGGCTGCGAGGTGAAAATGGCGTCTGCGCTTTCAATCTTTAACGGCGCGGTGACGTTTTTCAACTCGACCGTGTAAGCCGGCGCGATTTCGTCCATGAAGGGAAACTCCAGAGTTTCGCGTCCGCCTCGTAGCTTGAAGGAATAGTTGCGATGCGCTTGAATTTTCACCGTCGCGCCCGCGCCGCCTTCGACTGTCAACGTCGGATAGGCGCTCAACACGCGGTCAAATACAACTTTGAAATGGCCGTCGTTGGTGAAGATTCCGTTTTGGGGCAAGCCTTCGACATGTCGCGCGGGATAATTCGCCTCCATCAATGGCGGAATTTCACTCGCCACCAGCGGCTCCCAAACATTTGTCACCACTTGGGACGCGCCCCATTTTGTATCGTCAAAACCAGGCAGCCGCCAACCGGCCGGTTCTTTGGTCAGGTCGCACAGCGACTGCCAGCTTGCATCCGAAGCCACAGGTTTTTCGTCACGCAACAGGCGCACGGCTTTTACCACCAACTCGGACCCACCGATGTCCTTTAAGGCGACACCTTCGCGATTCAGGGTTACCATTTCGACGAGGGTCGCACCAAGTTCCTCGTCATAGTCAGCCAGATTAAGGTGAAAGCCCATCTGGGAAAGTTTTTCAGAGAGAATACGCCTGGCTTCCGGAACAGTGACCGCCGCGTGATATTTTTCGTGCTCAAAGCGCGCTTTTTCAATCCGTTTATCCATGTCGGATTTTACCCAGATAAAATGACATTCCTTTCCATCGCGAAATTGAAGAAGCGTCTGACGGCCACTCTCTGCCGGATCGGTCAATATGATATTATGCCTGCCGATGCCCAGTTCGCGCAGCAGAACTTCTTCGTAGGAAGCGGTGTTGGTCACGGGGGGATCAATCCGCACGTAAACATTGCTCGCGAGCGGGATGCAGACCCCCAGGTAATCAAAGCGGATTTCCTTCGAATATCGCCCGTCAAGCTTCAACTCGTCCCCATGAAATAACTGCTCCTCCGGACGACGCCAACCGGCCGGTTCTTTGGTCAGGTCGCAGTTGGTATCGTTGAGGAACTGCCCTGCCGGCAGCGACCGCCAGCTTGCATCCGAAGCCACCATCGTTTTTTTTCCGCTGGCGTCAGTGATCTCTGCTTCAAATAAAAAACCGGGCTGGCCATGTGAAACGGCAAACCGAATCGGCCATTGTTGAAAAACCACAGCCGCGACGACGTTGGTGCCTTCAACAAAATAAGGCGTCAAATCCCGGCAATCGTAGAACCAGTGCCGTGTGCTGCCGCCCGCATAATCGCGACCGATGTCCACTGGCCCGCGCGCGACCAGGCGACCGTTGACATACAAAAAATATTTCGTATCCGCTGTCAGCCACGCTTTCACGGCCTGCGGTTTTTCACGCAATGTCACGGTCTTGCGGAACATCGCGGCGAGCGGCGATGGCTGTGCGTCAGCCCAAATCCATTGGGCGAGCCACGGTGCCGGCTTGGCGCAATCACCGTTGAAGCGATAACCGACCGACTGCACGCCGTTGGTGTCCACCCGCACCGTCATGCCGGGATATTCAATGGGCGCGGCACGGTGCGGGTCGGAAGCTGACAGATGCGAGGGCAGCAGTGCCATGAGGACCAAAACGAAGTCATACCCACCGTGAACGATGGCGGAGACGGTCGTGCTGGTTTTTTTTCGGATGAATCCAAGCGCCAAACCGCCCAGGAACACCGAAAGTAATGAATCCCAGCCATACTGGTAGGCGTGCAACGAAGTAAAAAAAAGGTTTGAAAACAAAATGCCCAGTCGCGGTTGGAGAATGCCGCGCACCACCACTTCTTCGCCGATTCCGGCGGTAACTCCAATCACCACGGCACCTGAAAATGAAACATACGGACTGAAAAGCAGGTCAACCGATTTTTGGTCGGTGGCTGGCCAATGGCACAGCAGCCACAAGGCGTCGATTCCTTTGTCGGCCAGGTAGCTGACTCCGAGATAGAAGCCAGTCAGAAGGATGGCCGTTCCAATTTGTTTGCCGGTGACCGGGAGCAACCCAAGCCGGTCGAGCACCTCGCGCCGGTTGCGGGTGACCCCGTAACCGACTGCGAGTGCCGCTGTCAGCAAAGTCCAGGAGAGGTCGTAGATGTCGTCGCGCATCATGCCCGCTGCATCACGGTCTCCTAAAATGAACTTCATCGGATCCGGCGAATTTTTTAACCACAAGAGATAGGGCGGCGCACCGAGTTTGATCAAAGGGACAAAGCCGATCAGCGTGAATGATATGACGACTGCCAGCGCCAAGACACGGACACTCGTCCATTTGGCTTCTCCGGTAAGCACGCTGCATAGTCGGCGAAATCCATTGAAACGCGCCAACAATCCCGTTGCCCCAGCCAGTGCACTGGCCGCACCGACCCAGATCAGCAAGGAGCAATGGGTTTGCAAAAAGGCACCGATTCGAGCGTGGTCCTCCTCAAGACCGCCCCTGACCGCACATAGGGTCAGCAGCACGTTCACGCCAACCAGGGAGCAGACCGTGACCGCGAACAAAAGCCAGGCGAACACACGCGCCCACCGGCGCTCAAGGCCCGCATAGGCCAACACGCACATGACGGCCAGCAGCACACTATCCCAGCTTGCCGTCAGGAAAGCGCCCAGTTCGCCTTTGATAAAACAGCCCGCCATGTTCACCGCCAGCATCATCCCGATCAGGAAGAAAACTTTCCGCGAAACGCGCCTCTTCATTAGCGGTTGATCCTCGAGGATCGGCGGAATATCACTTTCAGGATGAGTTTCTAATCCGTTCATGGTTTCGTTTTTACATCGTTTCAATAATCCCTCCACCCGGTTTCTTGACGACGAGCAAGGCGGCGAGGAGCTTGAGACCGTGTCATAGAAGCAACCTCGTTGCTGGGATGACCTTCATACAATTCGAACCGTTGGCCGCAGAGTATTGTTGGAATTTCCGAATGGACTTATTCTCGTTTCAGAAATTTCACAACGGCTTCAGTGCGCGACTGCACGTGGAGCTTTTCATAGACGGTGTGCAAATGCGCCCGCACGGTGCTCAGGGTGACGCCGAGTTGATCGGCAATTTCCTTGTAAAGAAACCCTTTCGCCAGCAGCGCCAGAATTTCGTGCTCGCGCTTGGTAAGCTGCTCCATGTCCGACTGCGGTTTCTTGATCTGCTGAAAATGGCTCACGACCTTGCGCGCAATCTGCATGGACATCGGCGCCCCGCCCGCATGAACCTGTTCAATGGCCTGCACCAACTCTGTCGGCGGCATATTTTTTAGCAGGTATCCGCTGGCACCTTTGCGCAGAGAATCAAAAATCAAATCGCTCTCCTCGTAAGTCGTGAGCATGAGCACCTGTGTTTTGGGCATCTGCTGCTTTAGGCGCGACACGCATTCGATTCCGTTCATCTGCGGCAGATTGATGTCCATCAGCACCACGTCCGGCAACTCCGCCGGAATCTGCTGTAACGCCTCTTCACCGCTGGGATGCGCCCCCACGCAATGCAGCGCCGGCGCTCGGTTCAATAATTCAGTGAGGCTTTCGCGCGTGCCACGGTTGTCTTCGACGATGGAAACCCGAATTCTCATGTCTGTTCTCCCAGATTTTGAGGCAATCGGCTTTTTCATGCTATTGGACAAACGTTCTAGTTATTTTGATTTCGTCGATGACCACGGCAGATGCAAAACCACCTTGGTGCCGCTGGCCGACAGGCTGATGATGCGACACTCGCCGCCGATGTCGGCCATGCGTTCGCGCATATTGCGCAGGCCGTCGGACAAGGCATTGTCCGGCGCTTTGGCAAAGCCATGGCCATTGTCCTCCACGGAGATTTCCAAGGCTTGTTCCGAATATGTGGCGCGCATCCAGACCTCCGTAGCACCGGCGTGTTTAACAATGTTGTGCAACGCCTCCTTGACGGTTAAAAAAATATTGTGGCGCAAGTCCGTGGACAATTCGCGCGGGGGCACTTGCTCAGGAAAATCCAAGCGGACGCGGATGCCCGCCAGCCGCAAATAATCCAACGCGAATTGTCCGACATAATCAACCAGATGCGCCAACGTGTCGTTGCGCGGATTCACCGCCCAGACAATTTCATCCAGCGACTTGATGCTCTTGCGGGCCGTGGCAGACATTTTGCCGATGCGTTCGGCGGACTTGTCCGGCTCATGCCGGTCCATCTGCGCGAGTTCGCCGAGATAGGCGATTTGCGCGAGGTTGGCGCCGAGGTCGTCGTGAATGTCTTTGGCGATGCGGGCTCGCTCCTTTTGCAGGGCTGCCTGTTGTTCCAACATGTGCAATTTTTTTTGCAGCCGGCGGAACGAAACATAGCGCACAGATAAAATAATGCTCAAGGTAAACGCAACCAACACACCTAACCGGAACCACCATGTCTGCCAGTAAAACGGTGTTACGACAAATTCAAGTGACGCAATGCTCTGATTCCAGTCGCCGTCGCTGTTGCGCGCCGTCATTTCAAATACATAATCCCCGGCTGGCAACCGAGAATACGTTACACTCCGGCGTGTCCCGACTTCAATCCAGTCATTTTCAAAACCCTTGAGCCGATAGCGGAATTGCACATTCTCCGGCGCGTAAAAACTCAAAGCGCCAAATTCCACCTCCAATCGCCGGTGCGCCGGGGGTAATCGCAAGGAAACATTGAAATCTGTCAAATCAACCACCTGATCGCCTGAATATTGTTTCACTGGATAAGTGCCGCCGTATTCCGCCAGTGTCTGGTCGTCCATTTTAACCTGCAAGATCAGCGGCGGCGGTGGACCCGGCTCTTTGTTCAGCCGGTCTGGGTTCACCACGGCGAGCGCCGTCTGCATGGGAAACCACAGCCGACCGTCGTGACTGCGCACCACGTTCGGTGAACTGCCAAACGTGGCCTGCAAACTGGGCAATCCGTCGCTGCGACCGTAATGCACGGAGCGCACCAGCGGCATTTTTTTAGCCATGACATCCAGAAAATCCTGTTCCCGGACTTTGAAAATACCGCGATCCGCTCCGAACCACAGCCAGCCCTGATTATCTGACACGATTTGGGAGATGTAGTTGTCAAACAAGCCCTGCTCCAGATTGAATTCGGCATATTGTCCGTCTTTGAAACAGCCCAGCCCCCAGCCGGAATAGCCAATCCACACCGCGCCGTCGGGCGTCGCCGACAGACAGCGGATCGTCGCCAAATCATGTGCCGCGTGCGGGGTCATTTCCGTCATCTGATCCCCGGCGACCCGGAACAGCATTCCCTTCGAGGTCGCGGCCCAGATATTTCCCGCCGCGTCTTCGGTCATGGCGCGGATGTTCTGGTTCACCGGCGAAATCGGGAAGGCGCTCAACCGACCGGCACGCAGGCGCAATATCGCGCCGGGCATTTCCTGTCCCACCCAAACATCGCCGGCCTGACTGACGAGGAGCGAGTGGAAAATTTTCCCCTGAATGCCAGTTCTTTCGTCCCACTTTTCAAAATGGCCGGCGCTCCCACAATAAAGTCCGTGCCGAGTGCCCAGCCAGACCGCGCCATTTTTGTCCGCAGCCACGGAAATGATTCCCCCCGGCGAATCCGGCGATACCGCAACCTCGGACCAGCGTCCGTTGTTTCGGCGCATCAAAACTTCGTTCACCGTTGCGGCCCAAAGCGAACCTGCCGTATCCTCACAAATGGAAAGCAGTGAAGGAAACGGCAAACCTGACTCCACCCCTTCAAGTCGGATGGATTGGCGGCGAACACGATTCAGTCCGCCGCCGAAAGTTCCCGCCCAGATGCTGCCCTCATTGTCTTCCATCAAAGTCCATACCCGCAGATGGCTCGTTGGTATCAAGGCAAAACCCGACTGGTCATAGCGATAAAGTCCTTTGAGCGAAGTTCCCAGCCAGACCGCGCCCTCGTGATCTTCAAGCATTGATTCCACGGCCATTCCGTCGTGCGCGGGCTCGAAAGCGCCGCAATCCTTCAAACCACCATCCGGTTCGCATTTGAATAGCCGGCTACCGCAGCAGAGCCATACGCCGCCATCCTGCGCGCGGGCAAGGCGCATGGGCTGGGTCTCCAGGTGGAACAATGTGTGAAAGACGCCATCGCGAAATTTTCCGACTTGCCCCGCTTTGGCAAACCACAGTTCGCCTTGTTTATCCGTTGTCAGCGCACAGATGTCCGCCCCTGGCGGCAAGCCCGTTTGTTCGGTGATCTGGGTGAAATCTCCATTTTTCAGCCGACAAACCGATCCGTCGCGATAGGAAACCCACAGGTTGCCCGCGCCATCCTCGGCCATTCCGCTGGGAATTTTGTTGGGCAGTTCCTTGGCAAATCTGCTCCAATTCCTCCCGTCCAAATGTAGAATTTCGCCCCGCGCCATGCCCACCCACAAGCTGCCATCCTGGCTGCGCAACATGGAGACAACTCCGCGATTATCCGACGACACCAAATTGCTTAGGGAAAAACTCTGAAAGTTGAGTCCGTCAAAACGCGCCAAACCCTTCGGCGAACCAATCCAGAGAAAGCCATCGGCGGTTTGCGCCAACCCCTCCACGGAATTGTTTGGCAAACCGTCATCCGACTGCCACGAACGCATCAGCCAGCCAGTATTGATTTCCTGCGCCGAAGTCACCCCCAACGCCAACCAGAGCCAGCCGGCCAATAGCCGTTGGAGGTATTGCGCTGACTTTGAGTGGAACACGATTTACAATCTAAACCCGCACGGCGGCATTTTCAATCACGGCGAAAAGAGTGGTTTTGTTTGGAAAACGAATTTTCACGAGTCCCTAATTTTTTCAGAAGGCATCGCCATTCTTACGGCATCACCGGTTTTAATTCCAAACTGCGCAGGCGCACAAATTCATCGCCGCTGATTTTTGCCGCCGCCACCTTGATTTCAAAATTTCCCGGCAGCAGCGAAACCCGCCCCAGCGAGACAATTTGGTTCGTTCCCGACTTCACCTGGCCGTTCAGCATTTGCGACCCAAAACTCACCGAGAACTCTCCACCCGCTGAGGTTGCGGGCGCGGTGTAGTTGACGGCGACTTCGTAAGTCGCCGGACCATTTAAACGCACCGGCCAAGTGACGAATTGGCTGGTTTTCGTCCATTCAAGCACGTAATCGTCCGTTTTTTTGCCCGGCCCAAATTTCAAACCTTGACCGTGCAACTTGCCATCAAACGCCCGCAAGGTCTCGCTGAAATACTCGGGTTGCAACAAGCGATTCGTGTCCGTCTGAATTGCGCCGTCGCATTGCAGCGCGATGACGGAATCTATCTGGTTCGGCGCGGCATTGGGAACGGCTACGCTCAGGTCGAGCGGATTGAGCCGTGAGATTTTTAACGGCGACCGACTGGCGATTCCGTTTGCGTCCGTCCCCAGCAATTCCGCCCCGGTCACGTTCGCCTTTAAGCCGCCCACGACCAACTGTCCGTTGGTCGGCCAGTTGAAAATGTGCAGGTAAAGCGTGTTGCCCTTGCGGGTGGACTCACCCCAGGTTTGCACCGGCAACGGCGTGCGACCGCAGCCGCGAATGGATTCGCCGTTCACGCGCCACCACGCGCCGATGCCTTGGAGTATCGCGACATCTTTCGGATCCAACCGGCCATCGCCCATCGGGCCGACGTTCATCAGCGTGTTGCCGCCGCGCGCCACGGCCTTCGCAAGCAACCGGATGAAATGCGCCGCCGGTTTGTGCGAATCATCAAACTTGTTCCACCCATAGGATTCATTCGTCGTCGGGACACCTTCCCAATCATCTTCGTGCTCCGTAAATTCGGCTGGCCGGTCGGCGGTGGAATCATAATCGCCCCAGCGGCGAACCAAGCGGCCGTTGATGACCACCCGCGCGCTCGCGGCGCGAACGGCTTTCATGACGCGATAATTTTCCGACGGCGGCAGTTTGTTCGGCGTATCAAACCAGAAAATGTCGGGGTCGTATAATTTGATCAGCTCCTGCAATTGCGGAATCGATTTGGTGTCCACATATTTTCGCGCCGAAGCCATGAACTCCGGCCTGGTCTCCCACCAATTCTCCCCGCCGATTCTGTTATTGCCGCCGGGATTATTGCAGTCCCAATCATTGCCCGGCGCATTGGAGTTGCCCCAGTCGAACGCGTGTGAATAGTAAAAGCCGAATTTCAGCCCGTATTTTTTACACGCGGCACGCAGGTCGGCCATCGGGTCATGCTGCCACGGCGTCGCCTCCATGATATTGTAGTCGTTCACTTTCGTCGGCCACATGGCGAAGCCGTCGTGATGCTTGGCGGTGATGACGATGTAGCCCATGCCCGCCTCCTTTGCAGTGCGAACCCATTCTTCGGCGTTAAAATTCGTCGGATTGAAATGGCCGGCGACTTCCGTGCGATATTCCGCGATCGGAATTTGCAACACCCGCTGGATGTGCTCGGCGTAACCGCCGCCTTTGCGGCCTTTGTATTCATTGCCCAGGCCGGAATAGACACCCCAATGCACGAACATCCCAAAGCGCGCATCGCGCCACCACGCCAGCCGTTCGTCGTGAGTCTTCATGGACTCGCGCCACCACGCGGCTTCGGGGCTGTCCTGGGCGGGTAAAGCAAAGGTATCATTTGTCACCGGTGCAGCGGCGAAAACCGTTGCCCCGGGCGTGAACAATTGCACTGCGACGACAACAGACAAAAAGGAACTGGCGCGAATTTTCATGGTGGTGATTGTTGATCCGAATTATGTCGGCAACAGCCAACGCGTCAATGTTTCGACGCTAGAACATTTGTTCAATGCTGACCGGCTGGAAACCGGCGATTAATCCTCACTATCTTTTGCTTCCAGCTTTTGCCAGACCGCACCATAAAGCGCGATAAGAACAAAGCACACCAGCGGCACCACGAAGCCTACCTTCATGGAATGCGTGTCCGCGATGTGGCCCATGAACGGGGCGGCAATCGCACCACCCACGATGGACATGACGATGAGGGACGATCCCAGTTTGGTGTAGTCGCCGAGGCCACGAATGCCCAGCGCAAAAATCGTCGGGAACATCACGGACATGAAGAAGAATGTGCCAAACATCGCATACATGCCCAGCATGCCGCCGCCCATGCACACCGCCGTCAGCAGCACGTTGATGCCGGCGTAGGCCGCCAGCACCTGGTGCGGCTTGAATTTGCTAATGACGCCGCTGCCGCACAGCCGGCCGAACATGAACAGACCAAAACCAATTGCCCCCAGCCAATGGGAGGCTTGCAGCTTGGTCACCTTCGCGTCGTTTTCCAGAATGTAGTTCACGCAGAAGCTAAAAATGCCGGTCTGCGCCGCGACGTAAAGAAACTGCGTGCCGATGCCGAGCGTGAAATGTTTGCGCCGGAACAAATCCCAGTTTTTGGAAACCAGCAGGAATCCGGCGGCGTAGGCGGCCACCAGCAGACCATACTTCACCGGTTCAAAAATGACCGGCGACAGGTTCAGCAGCGCCCAGATCAATCCGAGAATTGGCGCGATGAAAAAATACAGCAGGCCGCAGACAATCGCCAGCGTGACGGCGATGCCCGCCAGTTGCCCACCGGTTGGCTTGAGGGCATTTTTCTGATCGGCAGATTTTTTGCTTTCATCCTCGGCGTGCAGATCCGGCACCTTGGACACGGCGAAAACAACGAGCAGCACAGCCACAAAAATGCCGATGCCCAAATAGGGCGTGGCGAGGCCGGCATTGGCGTTCGCACCGTCGCCGCTGCCGAAGACAAACTGGCCGCCGACAATCGGACCAAGAATCCAGCCGCCGCCGTTGATAGTCTGCGCGATGTTAATGCGCGTCGCGCCGTGTTCCGGCCCGCCCAGCACGGTCGTGTAGGGATTGGCGATGGTTTCCAAACAGGTCATGCCAGCGGCAATGACAAACAGGCCGAGCAGAAACGCCCAATACGCGCCAATGTTGACGGCAGGAATGAACCAAAAGGCTCCGCCGGCAATGAGCGAAAGTCCGACCAGAATGCCGCCCTTGTAACCGAACTTCCGCGCGATAAGTCCGGCCGGAATCGCCATCAGGAAATAGGCGAGATAATTCGCCGACTGCACGAGGCCGGACTGTTCCTTGTTGATGTGGAGCGAGTCCTGGAAATGTTTGTTCAGGATGTCAATCATGCCGTTGCAAAAACCCCACAGCAGGAACAGCGAAGTGACTAATGCAAAGGTGACGAAGAGATTTTTGCCATCGGCGGTTTTGAAAAGACTGCCGCCCTGGCCGTGGGTCTTGGTGAATTGTGGTGTCGGTGTCATGTGGTTGTTTGGTTTATGGTTGTGGTTGTAAATATTCTTTCAACTGTTTGAGGCGGGCCACTTCTGCTGCGGTCAATGCTGGCAGGTCCGTGGCGCGGGCTGCCTGACGATAATCCGCCATAATTTTCATCTTAGGTTCTGATTTCAGTTTCAAATGTGGCCGTTCAAAGTTTGATGGATTGGATGGTGCGTTTCGGATTGATGACGAAGCGGCCTGGCTGTCCGGGCACCGGATCGGCGTGGTCATGAATCAGCGACATGACTTGGGCGGGCGTGAGTTCCGGTTTAAGCGCGAACAGCTTGGCCGCCAAGTTGACGACTTGCGGTGAAGCCATGGACGTGCCGGAAAATTTCACGCGCTGGCCGCCCGGAATGAAACTTTCCACCCGGTAACCATTGGCGTAGAGCTCCACATTTTTTCCAGTTGAGGTAAAGCTGGTGAACTTGTCGTGGTCGTCCACCGCACCGATGGTGATCAGGTTGGGCAGGCGCAAGCCGGCCGGAATATATTCGGCGAAATCAACGTCGTTGTCCTCGTTGCCGGAGCCGGCGACGAAGAGAATTCCCGGGGCACTGCGCATGGCGGCTTCCAGACCGTTGCGCAGCCCGGCGAAAATCTGGCGCGACAATTCCGCACGCTCGGCAGGAGTGCCCCCGACACCGTTTCTGTTCAACTCGCCTTCGAGCATCTCGCGGCTGACGCGCCAGCTCATGTTGACCACGCGCGCGCCGCTTTTTTTAAGATAATCCACGGCCTGCTGCGCCGAAGCGCCCCAACGCGCGCCGCCCTCAATCGTAAGTGTTTCGACCGAGGGATTATTTTCGGTGACATAGACAATCCGCGCAAACGGGTTGCCGGCCACCGCCACGCCGGCCACGTGCGTGCCGTGGCAGTAGTGGTCGAGCAAGCTCATGTCTTCGGTGAAATAGCGGAGCTTCTCGCCGACAAGTCCTTTCACATAAGTTTGAAACGCCGTGACACCTTCGTTTTGAATTCCCGCCTGCATATCCTCGTTCGCGATGAGGAATTGAATGCCCTGGGCCTTGTCGCCATGCAACCCGCCGAGTGAAACGAGCGAACCGGTGGTCGGCCGATGATCCGGGCCAAACGCGATGCCGTGAAGATCGTCCACGAAACCATTGCCGTCGTCGTCCTTGCCGTTGAGCGTTTCGCCCGGGTTGGTCCAAAGCTGGTCCGGATACAAGCTGGTGTCCACGCCTGTATCCCAAATGCCGACCACGACGGGTTGCGCTTTGGCGGTTTTTTCCAGCGCCACGAGGCGCGGCGTCCACAAATCCGGCGCATTCGTCACGCCGGCGTGGGCGTCAATCACCTCGCCGTAAACTTCCGCGACCCACGGCAGCTCGCGCAAGCCGGAGTCGAGCACCAATTTCGTGCTGACCAGCAAGACCGCTACTTTTTCCGGCACTTTGCCTTGGTTCGCAGCGATGACCGGGTCAAGCTCTGTGGTCAAGGACGATTCGATCCGTTGCCGTGTAACCATTTTGGCCAGGCCGCGCAGCATGACCAATTTGTCCTTGATCGGTTCGTAGGGCACCGCGCTGATTTGGCGGCGCAACTCGGTTTTGAATGCCTCGGCAAAACGGGGATCATTAACATCGCTGGTAACCTGGGTCGCCGCGATGCGAGCGCGCAAACTCAGACCGCAGGTAAATTTTTCCTGATCATTGTCTTCCAATTCGCGCGCCTTGTCGGAAATAGCCAGAGACCGTTGCAGGTCACCCTTCGATTCGTAGGCCGTTTGCAGAATATCGTAATACGCACGCAAGGTTGCCCGGTCCTCAATTCGGTATTTTTTCAAATCGGCAAGCGAGGCGGTGATGAGCTGGTCGCGCAGTTTATTGAAGCGGGTCTGGTCGTTCAAAAAATCCAGCGCTGTGCCGGTGACCCGGTATCGGTGTCGCGGCAGGTCGTCGGCGGTTTTGACAGGGATGCGGTGGTCGGTCTGCGCACGCCCGGGCGTGACGACGAGGATGACACCGGCCAGCGCGGCGAGAATTTTCAGCATGCTTTTACTTTTTAATTTTTCCCTCGGTGGTTCTTGATGATTTGATGGAATTACATTTTTTCTGGCCGGTCGCACCCCCGCCGCGTAATAACGTGGACGATGCTCCCAATTACATGCATCCACCGAGAAAATATGGTTTTTCGGTTCGACGCCCACCTGGCGCGGCCCGCGATCTACCGCGTCAGCCACCAGTCCGCGCCGACCGCTCGTGCCGAATTTCAACGGCACTGGCTCGTAAGCCAGACTGGCGCGGAGGGTTGCAGCAGCGTTGCTCATGCGGCTAGAGGATTGCGTTGCCATGCTTCTGGCCGACGAGCTTGTGCAGTTCCTTGATGTTCTCCGCCTGGTCGGCGCGGCACACCAGCGTCGCATCCGGCGTGTGAACGATGATGAGATCTTCGCAGCCGAGCGTGGCGATCAAGTGCTTCGGATCACTGGAGGCCACCAGCGTGCGCTTTGTGTTTTGGAGCAAATGCCGCGCGGCACCCAAGGCGTTGCCAATTTCATCGTGCGGACAGGTTTCGGCAAAGGCGTTCCAAGAGCCGACATCCACCCATTTCAAAGGCATGGGCACGGCCAGCACTTTGACCAACGGATCGCGTGAGGCCGGTTCCATCACCGCAAAATCCACGCTGATTTTCTTCAGGCCCGGATAAACTTCTGCCAGCACCTGCTGCTGTTTCGGCGTGCCCCATGCCTCCGCAATCCGCAGCAATCCCGCGTAAATCTCCGGCTCATAGCGGCGGATGCAGTCGAGCAGCGTCGCCGCGCGCCAGACGAACATGCCGCTATTCCACAAATATTTTTTCGCTCCGGCGGTGAAAAATTGTTCGGCCGTGGGCGCGTCCGGCTTTTCGCGGAAGCGTTCCACCACGCGGGCCGTGCCGCCGGCGGCTTTGCCGAGTTGGAGATATCCATACGCGGTGGACGCGGCAGTCGGTGTTATGCCAAACGTGACCAGCGCATTCGGATGCTGTTCGGCCAGCGCAAAACCTTGTGCGAACAGTTCGCGAAATTGGGCCACGGGTTCGATGATGTGATCCGACGTGCAAACACCCATCACGGCATCCGGGTCGCTCGTTGCGAGAACGGCGGCGCAGAAGCCGAGCGCGTTGACGGTGTCGCGCCCCATCGGCTCGCCGAGGTATTGCGAATCAGCCAGGCTGAGACTACGGCGGATGATGACACGGTGAGATTCTCCAGCACAGATGGCACGGTTTTGGTCGGGCACAACATCTTTGAGCCGGTCGTAGGCGATTTGCAGCAAGGTTTGTCCGCCGGCGAGTGGCAGCAGTTGTTTCGGCAAGGCTGCGCGGCTCCACGGCCAGAGCCGCGTCCCCGAACCACCCGCAAGAATGATGGCATGACGCATACTTTTAGGCGCTTTCCAAAACAAGGTTCGCGTATTGTGTGGTGTCGCCAGTCCGGATCAGACCGATGGCGTGCGGAATCCGTTTCTTGAATTCAACGTGCGGCTCGTGGGCCAAAGTGATTCCTTGCAATGCCTCTGTGAAAGCGGCACGGGTCTTGGCGTTGTTCGCCTTCAAAAACTCCTGCGCCATCCACGCCTTGCCAATCTGAAAATTCGGGCGGATGGCTTTCAACAGTTGCAACACCGTCGGCAGATCGTCCACCACCGAGATATCCACCGTCTCGATCATCGGCCAGAACGGAAAGCCGCGATCGGCGATGACCAGCGTGTTGGTGTGCCGGACGCGACTGAGCAGCGAGTTGATTTGCGGATTGAGTATTCCAGTTTTGAGCATAAGTCGTGATTGGATTGTTGTTTAGAAACCGCGCAGGTCGGTGCTGCTGCGTTTGGGCAAACCCGGCGCGGGCGTGCGTTTGAGGACGAGATATTCCATGCCCATCTCCGCGCAATACTCGCGCTTGCCACCCTTGTCGCCGTCTTCGTTGACGACGTAAATGTCCGGTTTCAAGCGACGAATTTCCGGGTCGGCGTCCACCCAGCCGGAGCCGGTGGTGATGAGCGCCTGCTTCACATACTTGATCGAGCCGACGACATAGCGCCGCTCTTCCTGCGTTAACAGTGGATGACCCTCGCCTTTGAGCAGACGCACGTTTGCATCGCTGCCGAGACAGACGTAAAGGTCGCCGTAGGCCGAAGCCTCCTCGGTGAAACGGACGTGACCGGAGTGAAACCAGTCGTAGCAGCCGGTGGCCACGACTTTCTTTTTGCCGGGCGCGGACGGCATCGGCGGGGGTTCGGGAAAACCTTTCAACTCATCCGCCGTTATGACGCGATAGGCGATTTTGTTTGCGCGGCAGAATTTTTCGCGCGCTGGATTCGCCGATGTTGCCACGTCGGCCCAGATGTCCGCGCGCAGGCCGGGAATTTCCGGCAATGAATCTGGCGAGGCCTGCCCGCCAAGTTGGATCACACGGCCGACATAGCGCACGGCATTAAGAACATAATCGCGCTCGGCCACCGGAAACTTTGGCGGCTTGTCGGTGGCTTGCTGGACGGCGTTGTCCGTCCAGAGCAGCACCGTCAACTTGCCGAGTTTCGCGGCCTCTTCCAAAAATCGCAGGTCGCGCGACTTAATGTCGTCAAACCCGCCGGAAACAATGACTTGTTTGGATGCACTCATTTTTGTGCGACACGGACGTTGACTTGGAACGCGCCCGGCACCGGCTTTTCGGAAACGACAATCAGATAGCCCCCGCCGCAACCGGAATACATCGCTCCCAGATATTGCTGCTGATAGGCCTTGAGAATCGGTATCAGTTCCACGCGCAAGGCTGGATGCCGGACGACATGCGGAAGTAGCGTTTCCCAGCATTTCATGTTCAGGTTGAGCGCTGCGCCGAGTTTCTTGGCGTCCATCTTTACGATCGCGTCGTAGCAGTCCTGACCGGACTGGCCAAGTTTCGCGACCCACGCCGGCGAAAGATTTTTGACGCCGAGCGGGTTATATCCATCCGGTCGCGGCTCGACGGGAAGCAGATGCAGCACGCGGCTCAACCACTTTGCCACCTTCGGCGAGTTGCACGATTCGATGTGCGAGGGAAAAACCCCGCCTTGAATTTTATAGTCGTAATCCAGCCGGTTCACGCCGGGATAAACCAGGCCGATCATGTCCTGCGAACCGCTCGGCTCGGCTTTGCCCTTGTTCTCAACCTCGTAAAGTGCGCGGGCCAATTCTTCCGGTGGACGGTTCGGCAACTTGCCTTTCCATAGCTTCATTGCGATGTGGCGTGTGCCGCTGGCGATGCCGGAACGGTCCATCGGCCGGAAATCTGGCTCGATTTGCACCACCACCATTGAGCCGGGCGGCTTGGGGTTGTGTTGGTTGACGAACGGCTGGTCAATCCAACCGCCCGCGAGTTGCAGGCGGTTGGGGATCGCTCCTATCAGTTTGGCGACGGGGGAATTTTTCATCGACGGCTCCAGCGGTTCACGGCAGCGGTGCGGGCTTGAGGTTGTCGCCGGTGATGCGCAGGGCGCAGGTCAGTTCGGGTTTGGCGGCGGCCGGAATCTCCACGACCAGACCAGACTTGGTCTGCGTGAAGGTCAATACACCGATGTGGCCGAGCATCTCAACCCTGCTGATTTTGTTCTGCACCGGGTCGCCGGTTTGGGCGAGCGAGCGGATGAGGATTTTTTTGTCCGCCGGCCAGCCGAGCGCAATCGCGTAAAGCGTCTTGCCCTGCGTGGTGAAACGGATGTCTTTGGCGGTGAAATCGAATTTTTCGTTGAACGCGCCGCCCTTGGGCTTCACCTCGCCCTCACCGTAAATGAGCCACGGCCGGGAACCGTAAATCGCCTCGCCATTCACCGCCGTCCAGTCGGCGAGCTGGTGCAGCATGGTCTCCGCCTCCGGGTCCAGCGTGCCGTCGGGACGCAGCACGACGTTGAGCAGCAGGTTGCCGTTCTTGCTGACGATGTCCACGAGCGTGCGGCAGACCCACTCAATCGAGCCATACATTTTGCCGGTCTGCTTGTCCTTGTAATGCCTGTTATAAAACCAGTCGCCGATGGACGTGTCCGTCTGCCACGGATACGGGCTGATGCCGCCGTTCACTCCGCGCTCGTAATCGCGCACCCAGAGGCCGTCCGAATCCTGTTTGCAATTATAGACGGCTTGCGATTTGCCGCCGTGCGCCGCCGCGCTGACATTGTAAAGATTTGCAATCTGGCTCAACCCGACGACGTTGTTCGTGCCGAACGCCACGCCGCCGTCGCTGTAAAGCAAATCGGGCTGGTAATTGTCCACGAGTTCCTTGATTTCGTCATACCACTGCTGATGCCAGCGCGGGTCGTTGGAATACCAGCGATTTGTGTCGGCGGCGGGAAAATGATACAAGTCCCAATTGTTGGAATTCGCGCCGTCATACGGCACCCCCGCAAACGGCCCGGACGGGTCCGAACCGTGCGCCACCTGGAACCACCAGAAGCTCGCGCCAAGGTGCTCAGACACGCCGAAGGGCAAACCGTTTTTCTTCGCGGCCGCCTGCCATTCGCCCACCACGTCCCGATGCGGCCCCACCAGCACGGAATTCCACTGGTGCAACTTGGAGTTCCACAAAAAGAAATTGTCGTGATGCGAACCCATGCTGACGAAATATTTTGCGCCAGCCTGTTTGTAGAGTTCCATCAATTTTTCCGGCTGCCACTTTTCCGCCTTCCACAGCGGCACGATGTCCTTCCAACCATTTGTGGACGGATGGCCAAACCGCGCCAGATGATCCTTGTAATCCGCAGTGGGGCCGGTGTGCTTGCCGGTCTTCTTGTCCACATCATCGGCAATATACATCTTGCGCGCATACCAGTCGCCCTCCATCGGCACCGATTGCGGCCCCCAGTGCGCCCAGATGCCGAACTTCGCGTCACGGAACCAGTCCGGGCAGGAATAATTCGTCAATGAATCCATCGAACCATTGAAGGGCCCAGGCGCGACCGGCAATTTCAGGTCGGCGTCGGTCAATGCCGCTTGACTGGTGGCAATCGAAGCGGCGAGCAAAAGCGAGGCGAGGAGGTTTTTTGGTTGCATGTTTTATTATGGATTTAATTGAGAAATACCGCCGCCGGTGTTGACACCACCGGCGGCGGATTAATTCATTGCGGATCAGCCGACGCCAACGCGTTCGCCAGCTTTGCGTTTTTTATACTGCTGCCGGATCCACGCGTAAGTTTCCGCGAGACCCTTGTCGAGCTTCGTATTCGGCTCCCACTTGAGCGTTTTCTTGATGAAGGTGTTGTCGGAGTTGCGACCGGCCACGCCCTGCGGCGCGTTGAGATCATATTTGCGGTTCATCTTCACGCCCGCGATTTTTTCTATCTTCGTCAGCAGCGTATTGATGGAAACCATTTCGCTCGAACCCAAGTTGATCGGCGTCGCAATGAGGTCGTCGCTGTGCATGATCTGGTCAATACCCTTCACGCAGTCGTCAATATACATGAAGCTGCGGGTCTGCTCGCCGTTGCCCCAGATCGTGATGTCCTTCTTGCCGGTCTCAATCGCTTCAATGACCTTGCGGCAGAGCGCGGCGGGCGCCTTCTCGCGGCCGCCATCCCAGGTGCCGTGCGGGCCGTAAACATTGTGGAAACGGGCAATCGCCGTCTTCATGCCGCGTTCGTGCCAATATTCCTCGCAGAACTGCTCGGAGATCAGTTTCTCCCAACCGTAACCTCGTTCGGACATGGCCGGATATGCGTCCGATTCCTTGAGCGCACGGACATTCGGATCCTGCTGGAGCAAGGTGTTGTAGGCGCAGGCCGAGCTGGAGAAAAAGTAGCGGCGCGCGCCGGCCTTGTAAGCCGCTTCCACCATGTTGGTGTTGATGAGAATCGAGCGCAGGCATTCCACGCGGAAGCGTTCGATGAAGCCCATGCCGCCCATGTCGGCGGCGAGATTGTAGACTTCCACCGCGCCTTCGCAGACGCGATGGCAGTTGGCCTCGATGCTCACGTCGAGGCAAAGGTTCTGGACGCCGGGGACGTGCAGATACCACTCGTAAAGCGGCTTCTTGTCCACCGCGCGGATGTTGGTGAAACCCTTCTTCTTGAAGTAAAGGGCGAGGTTGCCGGCGATGAATCCGCCCGCGCCGGTGATGACGATCAAATCGTCCTTCTTCAGCGGGGCGTCTTTTTCCACAATACGTTTCTTTTCTTGCATAAATGTATATTCGGTTGGTGTTGGCTTTGAGCATGACGATTATCGGCAGCTCAATGTGAACGTGACTAAAATACCTTCGACAGGGCAGCGCGAGAATGGCTATAGTTGGCCAGTGCATGGATATTCTTGTCTTAATCTAATTAAACCACAAATTTCGCCTGTCAAGACAGGCAAGAGCGCTCCAGAGTTCTTCTCCACCGACGTGGCGGCGGCGCGGCGATTCTATCTCGACCTCAATCCGCCCAAGCACCGGCCTTTGGTGGTGGTTTGCGGCGGCCTCGAACACTGCACACAGGATTACGCTATCCGGCGGGAGTCCTTTCCGTTTTTTTCCATCGAGTATGTTGCGCGCGGACGCGGCGAGGTGAAGCTCAAGGGTCGAACCTTCCCGCTGCAACCCGGACGCTTGTTTTCCTATGGACCGGGCGTCCCGCACCACATCACCGGTGACGCCGCCGATCCGCTGGTAAAATATTTCGTGGATTTCGCTGGAACGAAGGCCACCGCCTTGCTGCGTTCCTGCGGGTTGTCCGCCGGTCGGGTTTCGGAAGTTTTTCCGGCAAACGTGCTGCAACCGATCTTTGATGAACTTATCCAGGCCGGGTCGCAGGCGCGCCGGGAGAGCACGGTATTGTGCGCGAAACTGCTGGAGTGTCTGGCGCTTCGCGCTATCGGGGCGCACGCGCCACTCGCCGGTGCGGAAACGCTTGCGTTCACGACCTATCAACAATGTCGACGCCACATTGAACAGCATAACCTGCGATTGCGAACGCTGGAGCAGATTGCCGGTGAGTGCCACGTCAACAACGCTTATCTGTGCCGTCTGTTCCGGCGTTATGACCAGCAGACGCCTTATCAATACCTGCTCCGGCTCAAGATGAATCATGCCGCCGAACGCCTGCAACAACCCGGCGCACTGGTCAAGCAGGTGGCGGAGGAGGTTGGTTTTACCGACCCGTTTCATTTCTCGCGTGTCTTCAACTCCGTTTTCGGCCTCTCGCCCACGGCCTTTCGCGGACTGCGTTAATGACACCTTCTCTAGAAATATTATATTGATAGGTCCCCTATGAATTAGGCCCTTGCGAATGAGATGGTTTTCATTCAAATCTGTGTAAATCCCAACGAGCTACTCTGGCGTCGGGTTTAAAGCTGTTGAAAACCGGAAATCAACACGCAATATGAGTAATAATGCCTGCCAATGATCTTCGTTGGGGCAAGCATGACCATGTTCCCACTTTCGCACCGTCCGTGTTGAAACACCCACCTTTTGCGCCACTTCCGACTGGGATAGATTGGCTTTGATGCGTCCCAAGTGAAGCTGGTCGCCCAAGATTTTGACGTTGACTGGAATCAGCTTTCTGGGACTAAATCTCTGTGATGGATAGTCAAAAACGGCCACCACAGTTCGTTGTGCAATTCCCAACAGCTGACCCAACTCCAGCAGCCAGCCAACCCCCCAAGCCGGTGGCAACATCGCCGACGGCAGAACCAAACAAAGCAACAGAGATTTCAAAGGTTGAGCCAACGCCGCTCAAGGCGGAGACCTCGCCAACCGTGGTCGTGACGCCCGCACCAGTTACGGATTCGGAGAAAGAATTAGTCAATCTTCCGGTAGGCGCTGCCGTCGTTCCAATGCCGCCAGTTGAATCGCCAAAGCCAATTGTTCCCGCCGACAAAACGCCGCGCGTAGCGGGGCGGGGTCTGGCCTGGCATACGACTACTCAAAAGCGGTTGAAGACCGAAGGTCAAAAGCTTGGATTTAATTCGGATGTGGAGAAACAACTGAAGCCGGGTTCCATGCAGGCTGCCGACGTGGTGTTGACACGTGGACATCTCGACATCGCGGTTGAAATCGCCTCTACCAGTTCCAATGTGAACCACGAGTTTGAGAACGTGCAGAAATGCCTGCAAGCCGGTTTTACCAGAGTCGCCGCCGTGTCCACCGGTCGCAAATTTTTGGACGCCTGGGCGGCGGCAGTGTTGGGGGCATTGGGTCCGGCGGCGGCGGCCAAGGTTGGCTATTACACGCCGGATGAATTTATTGATGAACTGCGCAAGCTGGCGGCTGCATCGGAATTGCCGCCGGCAGTCCAACCGATGGTAGCCAAGGACAAACGGCACGGATTTGTCGTGGAGCGGAATTTCCCCAAACAGACGCCGTCTGAACAACAGGCCACGCAGCATGGCATCCATGAAGTAGTGACCAAGGCACTTAATCAGCCAAAGTGAGCTTCCGGGAATATCTTAACTTTAATTATGGTTAAGACGATTAAACTGCGCGGTTTGTCAGTGGCACGGTTGGAGCAGCGCAAAGCCGGGCTGTTGCGGCACATGCCACCGGCGGAGGCGCTGATCCGCGCATCGTTTGTCACGCAATACCTGACGTGCGGCAAAAAGAACTGTCGCTGCCGGCGGGGAGCCAAACACGGCCCGTTCTATTATCTGGTGCAATGTGCCGGCGTCGGACAAATCCAAAAGTTCCTGCTCAAAACCCCGGCCCAGCACAAACAAGCCCGCGCCGGCATCGCCGCGCATCTGAAATTGCAGCGGCGGCTGGTTGAGATTTCCGCCATAAACACCGAACTTTTACGCCGCGTAGCGAATGGAAAAACGGCAGGTGAGAAACCGTAAAAGACATTGTATTTACAGGTTAAACGCCGTGTCGTGCCCTTGCAAAAAAGACGCGGATTTGGTATAGTAATTGTGTTCCGCTTCGTAATGGTTTCCCGTTTTCCTCATCGTTCGCTTATTCAATTAACACAAAAACATGGCTAAACAATATGATGTCATTTCTCCCGATGGATTTCCGATAACCTGCGAGCCCTTCAATACTGAAAAAGATGCGCGGGATTATGTTCCGCGCTGGTGCCAGCGGTATGCGCACCAAGGCTACTATTTGACCTCTCGCTGGGAAAAGATTCCATTGGATGATTTGCCAAATTATTTGTCCTTGGTTCCCACCCCGGAGGACGAATGAGTTTCCCACCGGCGGCGCAAGTGCGCTTGTGCTGCTCATGGGGGTCTTAACGCCTTTAGCATAATGTTAAGCCTTCCCGCCGCGCGCTTGCAGCGGCGCTCATTAAAAAAATGAATATACCATGCAAAGAGAGAGTGGCCGATGCTTTTGCTTCCCGCATGGCCGACTTGCGCAAACTGTGGCAGGCCGGTTATGGCATCGAGGTAAAAAATTTGGGCCGGTTGGAAGAATACGGGCTTTGTATTGATAAGGTGGAACCGGACACGTCCGGTCAACAGCCGGGCTACTGGCGCTACCAGCTTTCCTGGGGCGGACCGTCCGAAGAATTTCGCTACTATGACCAGAACGGCGGCCGCGTGGAATTCTGGTTGCTCGACTGGTGGGACGGAGCCGCGTTGCCGGTCAAAGGCCGTGATGCCCAATTGATAAAAAAAATCATGGACCCGGTGCGATTGTCCCTCGCCGGCCAAGACCATGAATAACGCGAACCGCGAAACTGAAAAGCCGACACATCGCTAGCGTGTGCCGGTTTTTTGTTGGTCAGAAATCTTTTTTGTAAAAATTATAGTTCGTTCTTGATTCAGCTTTTATTCTTTGCGATGAAGTAGTGTATGAAGGAAAACCATGCCTTGCCCAAAGAAGTTGGCGTCTGGATTCGGGTTAGCAGCGATGACCAAGCCAAAGGCGAAAGCCCGGCGCATCACCTTGAACGCGCCCGGGCCACTGCCGCCGCGCGCGGTTGGAAAATAAAAGAGGTTTATGATTTGGCCGGGGTTTCCGGCAAGTCGGTCAAAGAACATCCCGAATGCAAACGAATGCTGGCGGACATCAAACGCGGGCATATCACCGGCCTTATCTTTTCAAAACTCGCGCGACTCGCTCGCAATACCAAGGAGCTTTTGGAGTTCTCGGATTATTTTCAAGAGCACAAAGCCGATTTGATTTCCATTTCGGAAACCATCGACACTAGCACGCCGGCTGGTCGCCTGTTTTTTACCATCATCGCGGCCATGGCAACTTGGGAGCGGGAGGAAATCGCTGACCGTCAAAAAGCATCCATCCTCGTCCGCGCCAAACTCGGCAAGACCATCAATGGTAGCGCGCCGTATGGCTATCAGTGGAAGGATCGTAAATTAGTCATCCACAAAGATGAAGCCACCACCCGACGGATGGCGTATGAAATGTTTTTGCAATACCGGCGGAAAGGCACCGTTGCCAAACTGTTGAATGCCGCCGGGCATCGCACCCGGAACAAAACTTTATTTAGTGATACCCAGATTACGCGCATCCTGACCTGTCCGAGCGCGAAGGGGTTGTATTATTTCAATCGTATTCGCAAGACCGGCCCTTGGGCGGGCACGGAAAAACCGGAGGAAGAATGGGGGATGGCCGAGTGTTCGCCAATTGTGCCGGAGGATACCTGGAATCAGGTGAACCAAATCATTGAGGGACAATTAAAGCAGTGGAAGAAGCCGGGCAAGGTTCCCGTGAATCCTTTTGGCAACCGGATTTGGTGCGAGTGCGGCAGCAAAATGTATGAGCGGAAGCACACGGGCAAATTTCATTGCCGCAAGTGCAACCGGAAAATTCCGATTGATTCATTTGAGAATTTCATGCGGGAGGAATTGCACCAGTTTTATGGCTCGCCCCAGCGAGTCGCCTTGCACCTTTCTGATGCCAAAAAGCACTTGGAAGAAACCGAGCAAGCGTTGGCAGCCTTGCGGCGGCAAATCCAGAAAGAGCGTGACGGGATGAATACCACGCATCAGCTTTTGCTGGATGGTCAAATCACCCCGCAAGGTTTTGGGGAGTTCTACAAACCGGCGGAAGTGCGCTTGAATCAGTTGCTAGCCGGATTGCCCAAACTTGAGGCGGACTTGAACCGGTTAAAGATAAAACACATTTCGGCGGAGGAAGTCATCCATGAGGCGCGCACGCTTTACGAGGAATGGCCCAAGCTGGATGTTGACCGGAAGCGGGTAATCATCGAGTCGATCTTTGAAAAGATTGAATTCAAAAATGAGGAAAATGGGGGCACTAAAATCGCTATAACCTACAGTAGTTTACCAACTTCTGAAGAACTGTGTAAAAACCAACAGCGCATGGGGCTGGCGGGGCGGGCGGAATTTTTGGGGCGACCGTTCCGCCGGAATTATCGGTTGGTGGTGTGGGTTTGTCGCCCCAGACACGAATAAGCAATGCCGCCTCAACTTCGGCACGCGGGGTGGCATATTTGGCGCGTGAGGCGGCAATGACTTTGTCACGTTGGGCTTGCGCTTCAGCTTCGTCCGGCAATTCCGGCTTGCGCAGCGCCAGATTAAAATCCGCGTCGTTCCGTTCCACCCGCGCAATGGCCTGAAACTTCGGCAGATTTTTCAGGCTCTTGGCGTCGAATGATTCAAAGCCTTCGCCAAGTTTCTTGGCATCATCATCACCCACCTTGAACACGATGCGGGTGCAAGGCTGCGTCAGCACGGCGCTGGCGACCTTGGGATCACTTTGCAACTGGTGCAGCTCCTGATGCGCGAGCGTGAAGCCCAACCCGTATTTGCGCACGGCACTCAATATCTTCGCCATGCTCGGCGTGATGAAGTGGTCGAACTCGTCGATGTAGAGCCAAAACTTCCGGCGCTGGTCGGCCTGCTGGTTCTGGCGCGCCATGGCCAGTTGTTGAAACTTCGACACCAGCAAGGTGCCCAGCAAATATGAATTTTCTTCACCGCATCCTTCCGGCAGCCGGGCCAGAAAGATTTTTCCGCTGTCCATGATGTCCGCGAAGTCGAGCCGGTTCTCTGATTGGCCAACCATGTTACGCAGCGGCTTGCGGGCAAAAAAATCTTGCAACCGTGTCAGCACCGGGCCGATTGATTTATTGCCGGTCAACTGCGGAAACACCTTCCGCCAAAAGAACACCACTTCCGGGTCGTTTACGGTTGCCAAAAATTCTTTTTGAAAGCCGGTGCCCTTGGTGTCCAATAAGAACAGGCGCAAATCGGACAACGTGCCGCCCTGCGTGCTCTCCAACATGGCGAGAATGGCATTCTGCAAAACGGTATCCATTTGGTCGCCCCAGGACGTGGACAACCGGCGAAATATGGCGATCAGGTCGGACGCGAGCAGTTCCTTTTCTTCGTCGGAATGAGCCTGAAAAATATTGAACCCGATCGGATAATCTATATCCGATGGATCCACTAACACCACATCGTCAATCCGGTCATCGGGGATCACACCCAGAATCTGTTTGATCAAATCGCCGTGGGGATCAAGCACGGCTACGCCGTCGCCGTTCACGATGTCCTGCTGGATGAGGTTGAACAACAACGAAGATTTGCCGGTGCCGGAGGAGCCGATGATGTGGGTGTGGCGCACCCGCTGCTCGGGAGTGAGAAACACCGGCACACAGTCCCCGTTATGTTTGTTGTCACCGATGACAAAGTCCGTCGGCTGGCGGACAAGGCCGGGAGCAGCCTTGGTCAATCCGGCATCCCGTATCAAGACCGGGGACTGCACGGCATTTGACGGCAAATGCACAAATCCAGTGAGTTCGGCGCTGGTAAGCAGCATGCCAGTTCGGCGCGTCTGTCGGCGCACCACATCGGTGATATGTTCCTGAAACGGGTATTCTTCGTTTTGCAGCGGGATGAGGGTGTTCGCTTGCGGATCGGAAAACACCCGCAACGAACTGGCCAGATCGCGGGCGATACCCTTCAGCCGTGACCAGTCGTCCGCCCGACCAAAAATGCGAACCACCACGGCATACATGGGGCTGGCTGCCTTCTTCATGGCGGCACTCACCAATTCGGGAGCGTTGACGAAGATTGGTTTGCCATCCGGATGTTCCACCGCCTGCAGGAGGTTGTCTGCCCAGGGATTTTGCACCGGCTGCCACAGGACTTGAAAGAGGCCGAGTTCGCCCGATTGCAATTCTGCCAAGGCACCCACGAGGCCGATGAACGGATCCAATTTGCCGCTGGCCAGCGGCAGCATGAATTCATTTTTTAGACCAAAATCGACGACAAAGGCCAAATCACCGGCGCTGGCTTCCCAGGCTTTTGCCAGCGCGCCGGACTGTTCGCGCAATTCGACTTCCGGAAAATGTGCCAGCAGTTGTTTTCGCACCATGGGGGCATCCGCTTCGCTGGCGACGAACTGAGCCGTAACCCGCTGGTGAACGCCCAGCAGCTCAAAACCAACCGGCTCCTGACACAAGGAGATGTTGCGGAAAAATTGTTCCAGCGAATCCCGGGACGCATCCAAATCTGCGGGCAAGGAAAGTTGGAATTCAATCTGTGGCGCCCGCTCCAAAAGTATTGGCTCAGGCTCTTCTTCCGGTTCTTCCGGAGTAGTTGCGGCCACGGGGGCGACATGGTTCGCCAGTTTGCGCACCAGTGAACTTAAAAAGGTGGGCCGACGACCATCATCCACCGCCGGCGTATCCGTCATCGGACGGTAAGTGATAGGAACGAACGGCGGCTCGGGATAAATCGGCTGGTCATACACCTGCCAGCCACGCCCACGAATTTCCCATTCCAAAAATTGCCGAGAAAGATGGTCGTGAACAGTGGGCATGGTTCACGTTCGGTTATTTTTCTGGCGCGGCAGGCGGACGTGGCGGCACTGGTTGGTAGAGCTCGCCCAAGATGGGGGCGATTTGATATTGCCGAATCAGTTTCACTCCCTTGTCAGCCGTAAACTCGTCCGCCAATCCCTCGATGATCGCCGGGATGGTGTCGAGATACATGAGGCGGGTGTCATGACGATAATAGGTTTCCTTGCGAAAAAAACGTTCGTAGAGGGTGCCAATGGCCGGAAGTTTTAGGAGCAGCGCATCGACATCGTGCAACCCCATAAGCCCCACGTTCCGGAACATCAACATGACCGCCAGAACGAGGCCGCCGACTGCCAGCAGTGACAGCGTCACGTTGTTTAGCAAGTGGTTGACGCCGTAGAAAACACCGGTCAGCAAAGCTATAACAGCGATGATATGCCACAATTGAACCACGACTGGTGAATAGACCGTTCGGCTCGAGAAAAAATAACGCGTGCCGAACGGCGCGGCACACACGTCAAAGGCCAGCCGTTCACGGACCATCCGTAGATAGACGCGCTTGTCGGACAGCAGCCCGCCCTCAGCGTATTCCTCACGGGAGATTTCCAGTCCGGGAATTTTGGTGGTTGCCAGATGTTTTTCAACCGCTTCGTAGAATTCTTGTGGCGGGAGAGTGAAGTTGTCAGCGGAAGCAATCCAGTGGTTCAAAACTTCGTCCGTGACCTTTTTAGACTTGATGCCAAGCATAACAGGAAATAGTTTCTTCGATTATGGGTAAACGCCCTTTGGCTGGTCAATGCCAAAGCAAACTGCGGTTCTCCACCGCATTCCTGACCCACCCCTAAAACCTATGGCTACTGCGCCCTCCAAACAACTATTGAAGTTTTTACGACCGCTGATCTGGTGGGGCATCGTGATGCTCGTGGTGGGCGGTTATTTCGAGCACAAGAAACTTTTGCGCCATACTTGCATCCTGTTTTATGTCCAAAAGCCGGTCGTCAACAGCCTGGATTCCGAGACCGCTACGCTGGATGGTCAGCCGACGTTCACCGGACAAAAAATCACCCTTGGCTCGCATTTTTTTAAAGTCACCCATCCCAAGGGCGAAGCTTTTGAAAAAAAATTCTTCGCTTGGTATGGCGGCAATGATCTCGGCACCATCAAACTAAAGCGCACCGATGGACACTTGAATATCCGCTCGGAAACGCCCGCCCTTACGATTGCAGTTGTCGGCCCTGATTTTTCCACAAATCTGGCCAGCGTCTCTGAAGCCAGCCTGACGGTGCCGACTGATGAATACGCCATCACCGCCACCTATCCGCACGCATGGACGCAACAGAAAAAAACTACCGTCAGCACCGCGCAGCCCGAAACCTGCGCCTTCGACACGCCGTTGGGAATTTTGAACCTCTCCGGTAATCAGGATGGTGAAACCTATGAATTATGGGATGGCAACAGCCGGCAGATCGCCAGCGGCAATTTACCCGCACAAGTATCGGATCTGGTCGCCGGAACATACCGGCTTACCGCAAATTGGCACGGCCTTGAAACCGAAAAAACTGTTGATCTGAAACCCCATGCGACCAACGAGGTGATGCTGGAATTTCCCACCGGTTTTGCTTTGATTGACTCCATCCCCAGCGGCGCAAAGATTTTTGCAGGCAATGGAAATTTACAAGGAAAGACGCCGCTGTTGATTAACGGGATACCACCCGGACAGGTCGCATGCCGGTTGCAACTAGATGGCTATGACGATGTCACCCTCAACTTCACTATCGTGGCGAACCAGACCAACAGCATCAGCACGAATCTGGTCAAGCACATAGCCCAGCCCTGATAGAAAATTCATCTCCTGAAAACACTGAATTTGCCGCAAGCGAAGCCACTGGTTGAAAATTTAGGTGGCCCACGTCGACCAAGGTGGCGAGGGCTGGCGAGGTCACTGGGATGCAGATGAAGATCGAACTGATGACCGACTGAAATTCTGCACTTACAAAAAGCCCCGACCTGTGATGGTCGGGGTTGTGTTTTAGAACGCTGCAAAATAGCCAAGCGCGCGTAATGATTGGAAACCCGGCCGACCGATGACGATGTGGTCCAAGACCTCAATCTTCAAGAGTTGGCCGGCCCGGATTAAATCCCGCGTCACCTTGATGTCCGCCTCGCTCGGCGTCGGGTCGCCGCTCGGGTGATTGTGCAGGAGCAAAACGCTCGCTGCACTGCTCACGATGGCGGTGCGAAAGACCTCACGCGCATGCACGAGCAACGTATCCATCGTGCCGATGGTCACCAACTGATGGCCCTTCACCCGCTTGCGCGTATTCAGCAACAACACGACGAAGCATTCGCATTCCGGGTTGAAATACGGATGCGTTTCGAGGTGCAACCGCCAGTAGGCGGCAGCCTGCTCGGGCGTCTCGCACACGAGCAGGTCAGCCGGCACCGGACAATCCCGCAGGGACATCACCTTGAATTCCTGCGGATGAATCGCTTTCACGCCATCACCTCCGCCGGTTTAGCTGGCGCGGAGATTGGAGGAATGATGTTTTCCACCGGCGGCTCCGGTTTATGGCCGAGGATGAAGTCCGCCGCCTTCTGTGCCTGCGCCGCTGCCTGGACAATGAGCGTTTTATCCTCCTTCAACTGTTTCAGCCAGCCTTCGAGATAGGCCGCCGAACTGTCGATGGTGCGATCTTCAATTCCAGCATAACCACACAGAAACGCGCTGCCCATTTCGGCAATCAATTCCTCCTTGGCGTAGGGATTGGAACCATAGCCGTTCCGCTCCATGATACTGGTCCGCTTCAACCGCTTTTCATGGCCGGTGGAATGCACCAGCTCATGAAACAGCGTCGCGTAATAATGATCCTCCGACTGGAACCGCGCCCGGTCGGGCATATTCACCACGTCACTGACGGGCGAATAGGATGCCATATTCATACCATGCTTAATGACGGGACGCTGCGGCATGTTGGCCACCAACTCCGCCGGCAAGGTCTGGATGAAGGCTGATTCATCCGCTGGCGGAATGTTTTTTAAACCGGTGCATTGCGACACGTTGAAGACATGATACAGGCGCAGAAACGGAATCTTCTTTTCTTCCTTGGTTTCCTTGTCGGTCAGCTTCATCGGTTTCCAGAACACGACCGGGCAGGATTTTTCGCCCGGCTTGATCTGCCCGCCCATCGCATTGGCCTGCCGTAACGTGAGCCAGTTCGGCGATTCATAATTCATCGCCATGAGCAGGAACACGTTGATGCCGCGATACGGCTTTTGCGTAATGAGGTTGCGCGGCAGTCCGGTCTGGACGTGCCACGGTTTGTGCCAGGGCACAGTTCCCTGCGACAGCAGGCTGACGATGCGTTCAGTGATACGGTCATACGATTTGTTGTTCATAATTTACTCCTACGGTTTGTTTTTGTTTGTAAATGAACCCGATGGTTCCAAGGTGAAGCGTATGCCGTCGTGGTGTTTTGCTGGAGACGTGTGGACTTGCCAAAAACGGCAAAAAAAGGCGACCCGTGAAGGATCGCCTGTGAACGTGCCGGTCAATAATCTTCCGGCATGAGCAATGTGGTCGCAGTTCTGGAAGCTTCGGTGATGATCCAGAAGGTCACGCCTCCGCTGCTGCGATAGCTGGACAGCAAACGCAATCCGTTGTGCCGTGCCCGGTCGTTTTCCTGCCAGTCTTCTTCACCCAATTCGCCCCAGTCGCCCGCCTGATGCCGCTGCAAACCGAGTTGGATGTCGGCGGGGGTAAGCTGACCGAGCGCATTGGGCGTGATGACGACGTTGCCCAGCGGAAATGTTTGGACTGCCATGATGAATCTCCTTTGGTTGAGTGTTGAAATGAACCCTGTGCGAGCCCAAGTTGAATCGTATGGCCGCGTGGCATTGTGCGGGAGACGTGTGGACTTGCCGGCAACGACAAATAAAAAGCCGGCCACACTACACAGTGTGACCGGATGTATTTTACTCCGCCTTGAATTTCAACTGCGACACCAGGCATTCGCCCGGGTCAACGTCGTCACGCGGTCCCAGATAAACGGGCTGATACAGCACGCCGCTCTCTTTTGCCGCATAGAGGTAGCGCGCCTCTACCACCGTGCCAACCGTGGGAATTTCATGGTTGGCCGGGATGGTTACATTGCCGCACGAAACCAAACTCCGCCCGTTGAACAGCCCGAGCTCCACACTGCGCTGGACATTGATCTTGGCGACCACCGCCGACAATGTGGCGACGAATTTGAACTTCAGTTGCGGCCCGCCACTATGCGGCCGGCCCGGCGTGTAAGGCGCATTGAGTCGCTTGAACACGATGCCTTCGCGATTCTCCCGCCGCAACCGCTGCCATAGTTCGGTCTTCTGCTGGGTGCTAAATGCCGTCTCAACCAGTCGGATGAATTTGTAGTCCGAGCGGGTCAACATCAGCAGGTCAATCAAACGTGCCAATCGGATCCGATACGGCAACAGCCGCAAGTTTTCACCGTTGAATTCGAGCAGGTCAAAGGCGTGATAATCATCGCCGATGGATTCACCGTCGGGGATGAAACTGCCGGCGACGCTGCGCAGTTCGTTGGCCACTGTCTGCGGCAGGCCGACCACAAATCCTTTTTTGTTTATGCCTTCGAGGTCATCGTCTTGCTTGCGAACCAACAGATGTCTGCCGTCGAACTTTTCCTGCGCGCAATAGTTGTCATCGCGCAATAGCAACTCCACCTCGGCTTCCTCCACCGGATTCAGGAGCTGTGGAAGGATGCCGGAGGGACGTTTCTCGGTGTGCTGATATGGCGTCGCGTTTGCGCCCTCGGTGTAGCCCTTGGCTTTCTTTTGGCTAACCAGTTTGACGTAGATTTTCTTTGCAGCGGGATAATCCACCGGTGAAGATGTTTTCGTCCCGGTCGTCATGGTGCTGCCTCGTCGCCCGTAGGCGAAGTTGACGACAAACTGGTTACCCACCGGTTCAATCGCGGCCTGATAGACCTTGTCCGATGAACCTTCCTGATAATATAACGCGATGCGTTCGGTCGCTTCACTGACTGCATTCATGTTGATCCTTTTGGTTGATGTTTGGTTTTGAAGAACCCTGTGAACCCAACCAGTAGCGTATGGTCTCGCGCCATTTTGGGGGAGGCGTGCGGACTTGCCGAAAATGGCAAATAAAAAGGCGATTCAATGAATCGCCTTGTTGATTAACGCTTCGCCTTGCGATTCAGCACGGCAACCTCGGAATTCGGCGAGATGTAAAACTGATGCGGCGGCGGCTGAAACTTTACCGGCTTGTCGAATCGAGTTTTGAATTCTCGCACGGGTCGATTCATGACGACGATGGCCGAACTATAGTTGACCCGCAGGACGCGACAGAGGCGTTCGTTGAACTTGAAAACATCCCCGGCGCGCAGCTTGAACGGATACTCCGACAGTTCCCAGATGATGCCGAACTCATTTTGATTTGAATCCCGCGTGCCGTTTTTCCCTTTCGATGGTGGAGGTTTTTTCATAAGCCCAAATCCTCCATCGTGGCGGCAATGCCATCTTCGTCATCGCCCAACAATTCGACGATGCCGGCTTTCATGGCCGCCTTGTCGGGATCGGGTTTGGCGTCCTTGGGGCATGCCGGGCAGCGCATGACATTGAGGATTGAACCGCCAAATTCATAGCCAACGACCTTGAATTTCTCGCGGTAGCGGTCAAGTAATTTGACCTGCGGGGACAACTGCGTCCATGCCTTGGCTTCAGCGTGAGACAAGTCGGTTTCGTAAATGGCGTCGTGTCGCAGGTGGTAAACATCCCACGGCTCGCCACAGGTGGTGCAATGAACATCCATGATGAATCTCCCTTCTCGTGTGTGGTTTTATTTTTGAATCCACCCAGAAGCGTAGGATACGCTGGTGAATCTGCGGAGACGTGTGGAGTTGCCGAGGCTGGCAAAGGCAAATGCCAGGGTGAAATCTGGCATCGCCGCTGCCGTTTTTCATCTTTGGAAAGACTGTGGCAGCGCGTGGCTGGTTCGGCTGAAAATTCGTTTAACGCGCGGCTGCAGCCAAAACCAGCGGCGTCAGCCCGGCCATGAAATCGAACCGGCCAATGTAAAATCAACCAAACTCAATGGATGCGGTTGACTTTATTAACGAATCCTGTCATATTAACAGCGGTTCGAGGGACAAAATTCGGCCCTATGCCGTGTGAGCGTTGCGTTTAGGCGCTTCGATCCTATATCCCTCAACCACGATTTTTAAAAGCCGCTGCCAACAGCGGCTTTTTCTTTGTGTAATACTCGCCATAGCTGGCTTTGGTCGTGTCGTCGCAGTCAACCACCAGGCTGATCTTTCCGGCTTCCCAGAGCGGATTCAGATACCGGTCGCAACCCGCTTCGTCAGGTTTTTCACAAACCCGCTGCAAGGCCCAAAGGCAATAATCCACCACCTGCAAGCCAGCCTCGTCCCGGGAATACGCCGGCACCACCTCGACGGATCCCAGTGAGGAAATCTGTTTTTCCCGCAGAAAGGCGGCGCGGGAGTGTTCAATCGCCGCGCGGAATTCGGCGCTGCGTTTCTTGTTGCCACGAATGGCAAACGTCACGCGATAGGCATCATGCTGGTGGAGCCGTTCCTTGAGCAGCCGCCGCAAAATGAAATCGTAGAGTTCGTCCTCGTGATACCAATAATTTTTGTCCTGCTGGTTGCGGGATTTGACGTAGTCCAGCACCGCCCGCTTGGACTTGATGACGGCAGTGAAACGGAATTCATGCCGCAAAAGAATCTTGTAAACTTCCCAGCGCACCTCGACCGGATCCACGGTGGCGTGAAAATAAACCGAGGTCTCTTTGCGCTCGGGTCTGAACTGGCGAAGTTTTTTCAGAAATGGATCGTTCAGAACTTGTGCCCGGAGCGCATCGAAATCCGCTTTGATGGCAGCGGTATTGTCAATGTCCGCCAGCCCAATCATGAACAATTTGGAACAACCTTCGGTGCCGATGAGGACGCGGCCTTGCTTGTCGAAAAGGGTGCCGTCACCCGCTTCATCAATGAAGTAGTGCTTAACGGCCGGCTGGTTGTCGCTCACGATGACGGAAGCATACCGCGATTCAAACCGGTTCGGCAATTTCCGAAAATTGGGTCGCGATTTTTATCGTCAAAAAAAGCCCCGGCCAAAATGGTCGGGGTTGTATATTATGAGGTGATACTTTCCAGCAGCGGCGCGCGTGCCCGCAGTGTTTGCAACACACGGTCAATGCCTTCGGTGGTCAGTTCCCATGAACGGTGCGGCAGTTCAGCAATCACCGCCCATTTGAAGCGTTGATAGAAGTTCAACGCCTGTTCTGCATTGCCGCAGTGGTCGGCCAGAATGGCCAGCGCCAGTTGCGCCGGTCCGCTCCCGCCATAGCCCCATTCAAATCCCGTCGGACTGTGGTTCCACAGATCGAACCGGGGATTCAAACGGCGGCCGTCCACCGTGACGCTGACGGCATAACCCTGCCGTTTGCCTTCATACCGTTTCATTGGTGCCCCTCCACGATGTCCGCCACTTCTTCGTCGGTGAGGTGTTCCGGTTCCATGTCGGGTCGCGGAAACTGATGCACTCGGACGAAACAGAACTTGGAGAGGCGACAGGCGATGTCTTCGCGGCCCGCTTTGCCCGCCTCGTTTTCGTCGAGCATGACGATGACGTGACTGTCACTGGTGGTGTGCTGCCGGATCAATTCTTCCTGCACACTGGACAGGGTGCTGCCCATGAGCGCCACCACTTTGCGATAGCCGTGATCATGGATTTTCATCGCGTCGAAGAAACCTTCGACGATGAGCAGCGGTTTGTCCGCCGGCTCTTTGATGGCCCGGTCCAGATTGAACAACTCCTGTGACTTGCGGAATCCCGGCGGCAACTTGTATTTCGGCGCACCTTCCGATGGGGCACCAATAAACCGTCCAGCATAGGCGACGACTTCGCCTTTGACATTGTGGATCGGGATGGCGATGCGGTCCGCCATCATGCCCTTGGCGCAGTAGCCGATGCCGAAATCCACGATGGTTTCCGGCGTCAGGCCGCGCTGTTCCAACAGATACGGATGATTGCGCTCCAGTTTATCCAACCGGAATTTCAACGGCGGATTGGGCACGTTACTTTCTGGTGGCGTCTTCGGCAATGCTGCTGGCCGTGCCGCCGGCTTCGTTGCCGGCATCGAGGCTTTCGGCTCGGCAGGTTCCACCTTGTCATCACTGGCGGCCATGGCCTCGGAATCGAGGTTGAACCATTCAATCGCTTTCAACGCGGCGGCGTGGACGCTGCACTTCTCCATCTTGCAGATGAAGTCGAGGGCGTTGCCGCCATGCTCGCAATCGCTGAAACAATTCCAGAGGTTCTTGGTGGTGCTGACGCGGAACTGCGTGGGATTGCTCCCCTTGTGGATCGGGCACGGCCCGTTCAGGCTGTCGCCGGTGCGTTTGAACTGATCCAGAATGTTGTAGTGAACCAGCAACTGCTCCATGGTGAGAGCCGCTTTGACGGCCTTGAAGTCAACGAACTTGGTCTTGGACATAATGATGCTCCTGTGTTTTTGGTTGTGATGAACGTGACAGCCCGGAATGGGTCTGCCTCCACTGACCACGCTACCGCCCGGCGGAAACAATCAGGAGACGTGCGGAATTGCCGAAGCTGGCAAGTCCACGAGCACAGACAAACCACCATCCTTGCCACATTGCCAGACGGCGATGAGCGGATTGGCTTGCAACACGGATTCGTCAGCGAAAAGAAATAGGCCCTGGCCGCGTTGCAATCGTGAACAAGCATCAACCAGTGACTTCACGCGCGCTGCGCTAGTGGTGACGGTTAGCACTCGGAACCGATGAATGCCCAGATGCCGCTGATGGACTTTGTTGGCCCAAGTTGCTTCGTAGGCGAGCAACTTCCGGTAAAACGAAGTCTGCGATAATTTTTCGCGGACAACGGGCATGGTGCCCCGGTCGGCTTCGAGAAAATAATAGACCCGCTGCACCTGGCCATTTTGATCGGTATATTCCAACGCGAACACGCGGTCGGGAATGACGCCGAGTTTGGTTCCATCTCGGAGTTTCACCCGCCAATTCAGCGGTGTTTCGACGGGGAGATTTAATTCATCTTCATGCAGCAACCGGATACCGCGCTGCCGGCAGGCGAGTTCAAGCGCCACCATGACATCGGAAACCAGCAGTGCATGCGCCAGATACATCCGACCGATGGCGCAATTCTTTTCGCCCCAAGACGCCGGATTGAGTTGCAGCAGTGAACCGCTCTTATTTCCTAAACCGTAGGCGATGGTTTGGGAACCGTTGCGTTCGTAGTATTGAAGCTGGGCACGCGGACGTTCCAAGTAGCCGTGATGAAACAGCCATTGCAACCGGCGGGACAAATTCTGTGCGCTACCTCCAATTAGGGCGATGATCTGGTCGGAACGCAAAAAACGATGCCGGTGGATGAGCCGGATGATTTCGTGATCGCGCTCCGTTAACCGGATGGGCGAAACCCAGGAAACACGCTTAAAGCGTGGTAGTCGGGACATCCTAGCAATAATGATTGCTGTGTGACCGGCTCTAAAGACGTGAAGTTTTGTCGTAAACGGCAACTGGCCGTTTTCCGTCAATACAAATCAACGCATCATAATAACACAATATGTAGTATGCCGACTTATCGCAGAGTCCATATATGGTAGATTTCGTTTGACAAGAGTGGCCCGTATTAGCATCTTAAAAATAACGGTGGATTAGGCGCTCTGTCTTTCGGCAGTGGTCGGTCCCCTTCAGAAGAAAGACAGAGCTATGAACATAACTGAATTAAAATATCGGTCGGTGGCGATCAACCCGCTGGCGGTGATTGATAGAATCATTGCAGATTTGGAGTTGTCGCAAACTCAATACGAAGATGCAACAGAAAGCTACAACGCCGTCGCTGATGTTCTTAAAAAAATAAATCCTGAATTGCGTCCAAGCATTTTTCCACAGGGTTCGATGCGGCTTGGAACGACCGTCCGCCCAATCCAAGGGGAGCGTTTTGATTTGGACATGGTGTGCTGGCTCTTTGTCTCTGGGAAAATTCATACGCCCGACCAAGTGTTCAACCATGTCTGGGATACTTTGGGTCAGAACGAAACCTACCGTCAGATGAGAGTGAAAAAGAATCGCTGCATCCGGCTTGAGTATGCACCAGATCGGAAATTTTATTTGGATGTCACGCCTGCCGTCCCTGACTGGGCGCAAACTGATTTACTATATGTTCCAGATCGTGAACGTAAAAAGTGGTGTTCCTCGCATCCAAAGGCATTCTGCGACGATTTTTTTAAAAAGGCGGCTGAAACTTTGCCAACCATTCGTCCCGATGTCTTAATTGCAAATGCCAGGTCTGCCACGTTTCTCAATGCCAGCGCTTATGTGGAACCGATGCCTGAATTTGGCGCTTTCGAGAAAACACCGCTTCAACGCATCGTGCAAATGTTGAAGCGTGACCGGGATGTGTATTTTCAGGAAGACACCGCTCATCGGCCTTCATCCATTTTGCTCACCACAATAATCACACAGTCCTATTCCAGCTTGATAAATCAGTCGTTCAGGGATTTGTTGGAATTCGTTGTCAGGGTTGTCGAAAAGCTTCCCGAATTTATTTTTGTCACCGGAGAACCGGGGGCGCGAAAGTTTCATGTCATCAATCCAGTCAATTCACAGGAAGATTTTGCTGAAGGTTGGAACGAACAACATTACAAACGATTTCGCATTTGGCATGGGCGCGTAACTGCATCTTTGCAAAGCCTGCAGAAATCCAAAGGTCTTGGACAGGATGTTATGTTCAATCGGTTATCAGAAAGTTTTGGTAAAGACAATGTAGTGAGGGCAGCCAAAGCTTTCGGCGCAGACACAAGCGCGTTACATGAAGCCAGCAAGTTGCGCATTGCTGGCGGGGCTGTTGGATCCGTCGGCGCGGTGGTTCCAAAAACAATTTATTTCGGCAGTGAAAAATAAAACTCCAAAACAGCCACCGCTTTCAATGGCGATTCAGGCAGCAGGGCTGCGAAGATTATTTCCAGAAGGCGCAATCGGTATGAAACAAAATTCTGTTTCGTGGCTCGGAAAATTGACACCGAACGAATACGGCAGAACATACACCATCGAGATGTTTTACCAGCGCGGAGATTCGCCAAAAGTTTGGGTGCGCGAACCAAATCTGAAAGAATTAGCCGGTGAAAAATCGCTGCCGCATGTCTATGATCAAAAAACACAGCAATTGTGTTTGTATCTTCCCGGCTGCGGATTTTGGAATCATGAAAAATCCATTGCATCAACCATCATGCTGTGGGCTTTTCTCTGGCTGCAATATTTTGAATTATGGCTTGTCACCGATGAGTGGCACGGTCGCGGCGCCCATTTACACGACAAAAAAATCGTTTCGCTTTAACCCGCTACGCCACTAAACCAGCTTGTTCAATTATGACGGCAGAAATAGACCAGAGCGGTTCAAATAGTTTGCCTCGCCCCAGATAAAGCTTGCGATACGCAGGTGCTATTTCTAACCGCAATCCATCTTTTTTTAATTTGTGCGTCGGTTTCAAAATTGCGCTGATGTATCGCTGATGGAATTCGGCCGCGAGCAAAACCGCCGGAAGCTGTAAATAATCCATCTCCTCATCACCCCTCTTGCGGCTGACGCCAAGCGTTTTGAGATTGTTAAATTCAACAATGTGGTGCGACTGCGGTGTCTGAGATTCCCAAAAACCTTTCACATTCAGTTCACGGTCGGTTTTGCGATTTACCGATGGCTCTTGCTCCATGCAAACGGGCTGCGCCATTGGGTTCAACCTGTCTGCGGTAAAACTTTTATCGTAATTTATGCCGCGAACATATTCACCATAGCTTTCTTGCCGCTTGATTTTGGCAGGCGGAACATCACTGCTACGCAACCCGATGCGAATTTGATTGGCGGATACGAAATCCTGAAGAATCTTTTCGTGTCGCAAACCCGTCGCAAATCTGGTCAGGTCATTGTATGGCCCGACAAGCCAAGCTGTTTCATCTACCGAAGTTTGAAACAAGAAAAAATTCGCAAAACCCTTTGGCGGTTTCACAGGTCTGCAGCCAGACAATTTTGGAATCTTTTCCCAAAGCATATTTTTCCTCGAAGATGAAAGCGCGGTTTTGATTTGTAAGCAAGTGTGAGATTTGTGTCATGCACCGGCCAAGTGGGCACACTGTTCCGCTAGTTGTTAATTTGTGACGCCATCCACCGCCGCAACTTCGCCTCAATTTTCGCACGCGGCATGGCAAACCGTTCGCGCGATAACGCGATGAGTTTGTCCCGCCGACCAACGCGGTTTTCCAGCGGCGGCAGCATCTTCGCCCGGAACGGTTCGCGGTTGGTGCCGCTGACCAGCAATTTCACCACGGCTTCATACTGGTTCAAGTCGGCCAGCGCCGTAGCCGGAATCGTTTTGCCAAATTCCTTGGTCATCACTTCCGCATCGGTGTAGCCGATGCGGAAAGCTACCAGCGTTCCGACGTTTCCGAACACGGCCTGCCGGATCGGTTCGGAAAGCTGGTCAATGTATTGGTGTGACAACGTGAGGCAGAGCCGGTATTTTCGCGCCTCCGCCAGAATGGAAGCAAACGCATCCGTCGAGAAATTCTGAAACTCGTCAATGAACAGGTAAAAATCCCGGCGTTCTGATTCCGGTCGGTTGGCGCGCGCCATCGCGTCCAACTGAAATTGCGTCACCAGTAGTGAACCGAGCAGGTTCGCCTTGTCGTGTCCAAGCTGTCCCTTGGACAGATTGGCGATGAACAGTCGTCCGTTATCCATCACGAACGGGAGATCCACTTTCTTTTTCACCTGGCCCAAAATATTTCGCACGACGGGATTCAACAGGAACTGGCCGATTTTGTTTTGAATCGGCGCGATGGCCTCGCGTTTGAACCGTTCGTCGTAGTTCGCATATTCCTCCGCCCAAAACGCCCGGATGAACGGGTCTTTGACCTGCCGGATGATTTTCTCGCGGTAGTGGTCATCGGTAAGCAGGCGATTCACACCGAGCAACGTCTGGTTGCGACATTCCAACAACGCCGATGCCGCGTTGTAGAGAATGTATTCCAGTCGTGGCCCCCACGAGTCGCGCCAGATGCCCTTGAATGCCGCCACAATGCCCGAGGCGACGAGATGCCGGTCATCAGGCTTCACACTACCGATGACATTCAAGCCGATGGGAAATTCCAAATCGCCCGGATTGAAATAAACCAGATGATCCGCACGCTCCGGCGGTATGTGATTCAACAATTCCTCGGCCAGATCACCGTGCGGGTCAATCACCCCGACGCCATGCCCCAGCGCGATGTGCTGCAAAATCAGGTTCCGAAGCAACGTCGTTTTTCCAGACCCAGTCTTTCCGATGATGTAGAGGTGTTGCCGTTCGTCCACGGCAGCAATGCCAAAGGGCTGGGGATCGCCCCAGCCTGGTTCCTCGCCGATGATGATGTGGGGTGATTCGTGATTCATGATGCCAAGACCAGCCGCCACCCCTGAAACGTCCCGGTTGGGGTGGACGTCGTGACACCGGCAGCAGTGCTTGGGGCAAGCCGGCGAGATAATGGCGGCTGGTTTTGAAACCCGAACGGGCAGCCAGCATAACATGGGGCTGGCTTGGCGGACGCGCCAGTGGCGCGGCTAAATTAAAAAAGCGCCCAGTCGGGCGACGCTTTCACCCTGCGAGTGGTAAAAGCTAGTGTCTTGACCGGTCTGGTCGTATGACTCGTTGGGGTTTTCTCCACGCTTCGGCGTGAACCGGTCGCGTCAGCGAAATCGTGGTTGGGCGGTAGCCCTGATCTTAAAACCCGTCCCCCAACGTGTCGGCGATTCCGGCCGACTTATCGCTTTTTGGTAAAGGACAACGGCTAGGTGTCATTTACCCGGCTAGCCCGCAGGGAGAAAGCGATAAGTCGGGCGGTAGCGCGACGACACGTTGGGGAGCTAGTAGTGCGGCGGTTAAGCCGTAGAATTGAATCGTGACGGGCAGATTTGCCCCTACAAACCATGTTTGTAGCCCATCGTAGCGGGTCATAAACTTGACAATCTGTCAACATAATGCTATGATAGTGAGGTAGTTAAATAGTTCCTTTTTCCGCATTTCACCACAGTTTTGCCAGATTTGGCAAATCCGCATGTCTGCCTGATTTTCCGTTCGTCCGTTAAGGTCACGCCTGAACCAACTTCGGTTCACTTCATTCCCATGAAATCATTACCCAATTATCTTCAAGCCCAACGCAAACGCCTGGCTCTGTCACAGGAAGAGGTCGGTTTTTTGCTGGGTCTGAACGGGATGAACAAGGGGAATAAGGTATGTCGCGACGAAACCTTCGCCCGCGAACCGTCACTGCTGGATGCACTCGCCTACGAGGTGATTTATGGTCGCCCCGTGCGTGAGCTTTTTGCCGGCCTGCATCATCAGGCGCAACAAAGAGTGGCGGAGCGGGCCAAGGTTTTGTCCTTCCGCAAGGTGCGGAATGCCGACGCGCGTCGGAAGCAAACCATTATTCAACTGGCGGAACCTGCCAGCGTTAATTCAATAACCCATGACTCAAAATAAAACCGTTCGCATATTAGCCATCGCACCGACTGCCCGTGGCTTCGGCTACGTCGTCATGGAAGGGCCACGCCGACTCGTCGCTTTTAGCAACAAGTCGATTTTGAAAAACAAGAATGAGCGCACGTTGGTGTGGGTGGAAAAGTTTATCCGCCGTTATGAACCAGCGGTAATGGTATTGCCAGCGGTGAATGCTGCGGATACACGCCGGGCAAAACGCATCAAGCAGTTGCATCAGCGTTTAGTCGCCTTGGCTACAAAGCAGAATTTGAAAGTGAAATTGATCACGACCACCAAAGTGCGGGAACGGTTGCTTGGTCAAATCAAAGGCAACAAGCAATCGTTGGCCGAAGCGTTGGCCGGTTTGTTTCCCATCGAACTGGCTCCGCGTCTGCCGCCGAAGCGTAAGGTGTGGAAGAGTGAAGATCCGCGCATGGACATCTTTGATGCGGCGGGGCTCGCCGTGGCTTTTTGGCCGAAGTGATAACCGTCCTTGAATCATCCCGTGAAGGTCGCGCCGCTTTTGTGGTGCGGCTTTTTTCTTAAAAGAAATGTTCCCCTTATTCTCATCTGCATTACTCAATGTATTACTATGTGGAAGTTTTCTTCCGGGGTGGACGGAAGGTTATTTCCTACCCCCTAGGAAGAAAACTTCCTACCTCCCCGGTAGCCCAGCGTCAGCCTGTGGATAAGTTTTTGATGGTCTTGCTGCAATTGCTTTACGTCGGCATCCCGCACGCGCGCATATTTCCCAATGGTATGGATCACTCGGTCGTTACGGTTCTGGATGGACACGGAGATGAACCCCTTTTGCTTTAGCGTGCCGATATGCGTGCGAATCTGGCGTTCGCTGACGTCGAAGAATTCTGCGAAGTGGCGATTGGAGGCATAGCAACCGTCCTCGTTATCAAGAGAATGGATTTCAACGAACAAAACTTTTTCCATCAACGAAAGCTGCCGGGACAGCCAGATGTCCTTCGGAATCCACACGCCTTTGAAATCACGCCGTAATTTCTCCACGTCTCACATCATAACAAAGATTCTTCATTCGCGCTAATCCACAGGTCGGGTTCACAAGAAACTCACGGTATGATAAAATGAAACCAATCATGCCAGAGGAAAATCAATCATCACCGCTGCCAGAGTTGCCCAGACCTCTTCCGCAAAGTGCGGAAGTGCCATTTAATGTTCCGCAGGCTTCGGCAGAGTTCCGCACCGTGCCGAAGGCTACCGAAGATTTTGGCAAGGTTCCGCAGGTTGCGGAACGAAATGAAAATCACACGCTGACGGTGCGGGAAACCGCGCGGATGTTTGAAGCGGCGGGTGTGGCGCGGACAGAGCGCAGTGTCATCAACTGGTGTCAGCCGAATCGGCAGGGAATCACGCGCCTAGATAGCTACTACGATCAAAACGAGCGTAAATACTACATCACGCCACAGAGCGTCGAGGCGGTAATTCAGGAAGAAATTCAGCGCGCGAATAAATCAAATGAGACATCAAATTCGGAACCATTCGGAACTCCTATGGCACACGTGAAACATTCGGGAAACGTCAACGCCGCCGCCAACAAGCGGCTCAAGGAATTGGAGCGCGAGATTTTTGATTTGCGGATTGCCAACCGAGGCAAGGACTATCTGATTGATGAACTAAACAAGGAACGAAACAGATTTTTTGATCAACTGCTCAATGCCAACCGAACAGTAGGCCAATTGGAAACTAAATTAAATCAGTTAGAGTCGCCGAAACTATGATGTCGATAGTGGCTATGGTGCTGCATTCATTGAGCTATGGGAGCGGGGAAGGCGCCTGAACTATTCGGCGCATCGCGTTTCGTTCGCGTAAGAATCGGACGACTCTGCCGCGACCAAGGACGTTTGTATCAGAACGGCGGACAATAATGCTAGCCAGATGGATATGTTTTTCAGGGACTTGGTTGATTTGAGGTTAAGGTGATTTTTTATTTGTAAGTTTGCGATAGCGGTCAATCGCCGCGCCAAGGCCGGGCTTGTAGTCTAAACCGACATCCTTGTATATCGTGGCACAGCACGAATAATTTTTGGCCAGTGCCCGACGCTCGTCCCACAAGAGTCGTAGCGAGCGATCGCAGTATCGGGAGAAATTTTCCGTTTGCTATTGGGCGGCTTCAATCACCTAGGCCGGACTGGATTTTTTACTGCGCGGTTTTGATCACCGCTCCGAAAGCGGGCTTGGGTTGATACTGGCGATCAAACAATAATGGATAACTCGTGCGGCCATTCACCGGACAGTAGTTCAACCACGAATCCTGGTCGGCCACACCCCAGAGCGTGACCCGGCTAATGGCATCGCGGTGTTTCAAAAACACCCGAAACAGATCCGCATAGCGGCTGGCCAGTTTTTGTTGCATTGCCTCCGGCAATCCGTCGGGATACGGATTCAATTTCATTTGCAGAGCAAAATTGCGGGTGATGTCGGCGTTTCCTTGATCCCATGCGAAAGGCAGCACATCCACGTCCAGTTCCGTGATCATCACTTTCACACCGAGATTGGTAAAGGCGTCAAGCGTGGCATCCAGGTCGCAATTAGTCGGCCACGTCAACCCGTAATGTCCTTGCACCCCCACACCGGTGAGGAAAACTCCCTTTGATTTCAGTTTGTGAATCAATGTTACTGCACCAGTGCGTTTGGCCGGATTTTCCAAGGCGTAGTCATTGTAATACAATTCCGCCTGCGGGTCGGCTTCATGTGCGAATTGAAACGCCTTTTCAATAAAATCCGGCCCGATGATTTTCAGCCACAGAGAAGGGCGCAAACCACCGTTCTCGTCCAACGCCTCATTCACCACATCCCAGCCTTTGATGCGACCTTTGTAGCGTCCGACGACGGTGAAGATGTGATCCCGCAACCGCTGCAATAAAACTTTGCGGCAGACCGGCTGGCCATGTTTATCTTGAAACACCCAAGCGGGCGTTTGTTCGTGCCAGACCAGGTTATGACCAATGATGAACATGCCGTTGCTTGCTCCGAATTCGACGTAACGATCCGCCAGACTGAAATCATATTTACCGGGCGATGGATGAATGCTATTCCACTTCAAAACGTTCTCCGGCGAAATGGAATTGAACTGGGCTTTAATCAGCGCTGTTTCGGCGGCATTAGACTGACAAAACTGGGACGCGTTTAACGCCGCACCAATCAGGAAATCATTCTTGAACGCCTCCTTGAGCGTGGGTTCAGCTTGAACACACGGAATTAGAAGCGTTGCGGCGGTTAAAATAATGGTTGTGGCTATTGAGGTGTTCATGAAGCTGCAAGTTCGTGTCGTCGTTCTGCCAGTTCGTCCGCCATCTGGATGGTCAGTCGTTTAGTGATGGGGTAAACAATGAGCAGAACTGTGCACACGGCAAACAGGATGCCGACCACGATGCCGCTGCACGCACGATAACCTTGCACGGCTTGCGCGGCATCTGGCAACTTGGTGTCGTAGTTAAACAAGCCAGCCATGATCCAAAGGAAGGAAGCAGAGCCGAGCGCCAGTCCGGCCTTCAGGCCAAAACCAATGGTCGCGAAAACCATTCCTGTAAAGCGGTGACCGGTTTTCCATTCAGAATAATCGGCCACATCCGCGTAGATCGCCCAGATCAGCGGGATCGTCGGTGCATAGGCAATCGCGATCAACGCCGTCAACCCGACCATGCCCCACACATTCGTGGGCGAAAGGAAATAGAACGCCAGCGAACCCAGGCCGGCCAGACCGAAGCCGATGATGGCGACGGCTTTCTTGCCAAATTTTTTCGCCAGTGGCGGCGACAGCAAAATCACAATGATGGTGATGGCCGTGCCCAGCATGTTGATGATGCTGTTGGCCACGTCGGCCACGTTTGAATTCACCAGATCGGCCCGGTCGCCGTGGACTATGTATCCCAGCGTTTCCAAAATTCCTGAAGCCTTCGCACCCGCCGGCACCACGAGGCCGAGTTGCTGCACCCAGTCATACAACGCCGCGCGGTCAGCGTAGTGATGGTAATAATTGTAAAGCGCGCCGCCGCGAAACGAGAGGATGCAGAAATGGCAGAGCGTCATGAAGAACATGATTTTCCACGGATTGTTTTTGAGCAGATTGAGAAAATCCTGTTTCGGCGAGGTCTTTTCCTTAGAAACCGGCTGGATGCGTTCTTTCGTTGTCGCAAAAGTGATCAGGAATAAAATCAGGCACAACACCGCCCAGATGGTCATGGTCATCTGCCAGCCGTATTGCTGATCCGCAACCGTGATGGATCCGCCCGCCGCGTGGTGCCGAGCGAGTTTGGCGACCAGCGGCAGCGTGAATCCGCCCACGACAAATTGCGCCGCGTTGACGGCGATAAAACGGAACGAATTTAATTTCGCCCGCTCGTTGACATCGCCGGTCATCACGCCGCCGAGCGCGGAATACGGCATGTTGTTCATGGAGTAGATGGTCATCAACATCGTGTTGGTGATGACGGCGTAGGCGGCCAGGGCACCGATGCTCCAGCCTCTGGGCGTGGTGTAGGCCAGGATCATGATGACGAACCATGGCACGGCGGTGAACAGGATCCACGGACGGAACTTGCCCCAGCGCGTCTTGGTGCGGTCGGCCAGGATGCCGACGATCGGGTCAGCGACGGCGTCCCATAGGCGCGGCCACAGCAGGATGGCGGCGGCGGCGCTGGCGCTCAACCCGAACACGTCCGTGTAAAAATTGGTTTGAAAAAGTATCATCGTCATGAAGACGAAGTTCGCGGCTGCATCGGCGGCGCTGTAACCGGCTTTCTCGAGGAACGGAAGTTTTTGCTGGAAGTGTTGTTCGGCCATAAAAATTCGGGTTATTTCGTCACGTTGAACAATTCATCTGCTACATTGCTAGCCTGGGATGGTTTTGATCGAACCGTCGGGGAGATGTTCAAGTTCGATGACCTTGAGGCTGCGCAGCCACGTCCGACCACCGGACGGCTTGGAATCATGGTGAAACAGATGCCACTTGCCCTTGAATTCACAGATGGAGTGATGTGTGGTCCAGCCAACCACGGGGGTGAGGATGATTCCCTGATAGGTGAACGGCCCGTGAACCGTGTCGCTCGTGGCGTAGCACAAAAAGTGGGTATCGCCGGTTGAATAAGAGTAATAATACTTGCCGTTGTATTTGTGCATCCAGGAGGCTTCAAAGAAACGGCGGGCGTGATCGCCGGCTTTGAGCGGCTCACCCTTTTCATCAAGAATGACAAGGTCGCGCGGCGCTTCGGCAAATTCCAACATATCATCGCGCAAACGGACGATTTTGGGGCACAGCGCCGGTTCGTGGTCAGCCGGTTCCTTGCCGCATGCGATGGCCTTGTTGTTGCGATAGCGTTGTAATTGTCCACCCCATATTCCTCCGAAGACAAGGTAATGAACGCCGTCGTCGTCCCTGAAAGCGCAGGGATCAATCGAGTAACTGCCTTTGATGGGATTCTCCTGCGGGATAAACGGACCTTCCGGCGTGTCGCTTACCGCCACGCCAAGGTGGAAGACGTCGTTTTTATCCTTCAGCGAAAAATAGAGGTAGTATTTTCCTTTTTTGCAGGCGCAGTCGGAATCCCAAAGCTGGCGGCCGGCCCAGGGAATATCCTTCAGATCCAAAATCACGCCATGGTCGGTCACCGGCCCGTCAATAGCTTCCAGCGATAGGACATGATAATCCCGCATATCGAAATGGTCGCCTTCATTATTTTCAGGCAAACCTGAATCTATGTCGTGCGAGGGATAAATGTAGAGCTTGCTATTGAAAACGTGTGCTGCCGGATCACCGTTGCTCGCTTCGCGCAACACGCCGACCTGGCCAGGGGTCAATTGCGCCGGCGCGCCCAAATCCAGGTAGCTGGTGAACACGTCGTTGGCGCGGTAGCCGGTCTGGTAAATCGTCAGGCTGTAACTGCCCGGCGGCAGATTGGTAAGGCAAAGCTGCACCCGGCCGAAATCCTTCGCCGGAATTTCCTGCCGGTAAAAATGCTGATCATTGGTGCCCTCCGGCGGAACGATGGGCGTGTAATTCCAAAACAACGCCTGCACCGAACCGTCCGGGCTTTTGCACACCCAGGACGCGGGATCGGCATCCTTGAGTTCGGTCGGGCCGAGTTCGTTCAGAAACTTGAAGGCGTAAAACGCGGGCTTCTTCAAATCCTCGTAGTTGATCAATCCAAACCCGCCGTGAAACGGCGTCATGCGCGGGCCGTTTTCCTCAAAGATGTCGGTGAACGTCCAGTAGGACATTGAGTTCACGGATTGATACGCGCGCTTGGGGGATGATCCGGGAGTGGTGTTCTTGGCAAAAAGTGCGCAGCGAAGCATTACAGATCGGGCTCGATACTGTCGTCTCCAAATTAGAATCGAAGGACGGAACTGCGCTGGATGTGCCCGCACTGTTCGAGCGTAGCTTCCGAAAAGCGCTCCTGTTTTCCATCATTGAACAAAGCAGTGCCTTGCGAGAATTCTTTGGGTCTGAGCAAAACGAAAACATTGAGCAGTTTAGAAATATCGACGCCATGGTTTCGGATTTGACTCGTGAAATTATCCAAGCCCGTCTATCAAACCGGATACCGCAGGAAAATCTTGTTCATGATGTTCCAAAATCCGAGATTGGGCTTCTGCGGCGTGAAGCAGGCAAGAAAATGCGGCATATTCCAGTCAGACAGCTTCTGAGCCGAATTCCGACGCTGTTGCCCAGACTTAAACCGTGTGTCTTGATGAGCCCGCTTTCGGTTGCTCAATACCTTGAGCCATCACACGCTACTTTTGATGTAGTGATATTCGACGAGGCTTCTCAGATACCAGTTTGGGACGCAGTTGGAGCCATCGCGAGAGGACAACAACTGATTGTCGTTGGTGATCCAAAACAGCTACCCCCGACAAATTTCTTTAACAGTAGCGATTCCGATGAACACAATCTGAAGCATTGATTCAGACAAAAGAAATGTAGCAGGTTGCTGGGAAAACTGAAGAATATTCGGGTCAAACCGCCAAAATTTTCGACTATTGGCGGCAGCTTTTACTGACAGATTGACTGGAGGCTACAAGTGGAAAGATGCAGGAGGGAGCACGATCAAAGACCAAATGATTCAAACCAGGGCAAACGCGGTAAATTGTCATTTGATGCTGATTTCAATGGGTGATTGCAGGCATTGTGAAAAATCTGCCATATGTTTTTTCCAAGCTGTCGGCGTGGTTATGCGGCCGGCACGGTTCCAGCCAAAACCGGCCCAATAGGTGAACGAATTGTCCGCTCCAGGCTTTAGCACCAGCAGATGGTTCGAATTGTCTTCGGCCGATTGCGTGATCAATTTAGGATCTACGATGGCGCAAACGCCCTGCATCCCCATGTTTTTTTCCATCGGCTCCCAGATTGTCAGCGAACCGTTCCCGGCGTTGAATTCTTTCTCTTCGCCCTTGACCTTCTTGAGGCCAATCGCCGGAGCCACTGCAACTTTTTTATCGAGCTTGTAAAATACCTGGTAATGATCCAATTGACTGCCGGCATCCAGCGCAACGCGCACGGTCTCGGAAACTTTTATCCCATTCACATCAAACGCGTCGTAGTCCAACTCGAACAGCACGCGGATCGGACCATTGGCCAGGACGCGCGACATCACGAAATTTTTCGGGGCGAAGAGTTTGTTATCCGACCAGAATCCGCTCCCGCCGTCGCCCCGGGTGCTGCCGGCGGAATAATCATCGCAGCCATCGCCGGCATCGGCATGATAATTGTCCACCATATACCACTCATCAACAACCATGCGCGAGGTGCGCTTGGACCAAATATCAATCGCACTGCTGGTCAACGGCTCTCCTTTCCAAGTCTCCAGCGCCTTGCCATAGGTGCGATGGGCGATCAGATCATTTTCCCAAGCGAAATCATCGAATCGTTCGCGGACAAACCGACCGTGGGCTTTGAAGTCTTCCTTCTGATATTTTTGCTTTTTTCCAATGGTGATGGTGAAAGCTTTTGTTTCGCCAGGCGCGAAGTCGGATTGAAAAATCAATTCGTCGGGTGTGTGAAAGGCGTCATAATCCGTATCCACCGCCTGACACAGCAATTCCTTGCCAGCGGAATCTTTGACATGAAGCATTTCCAGATTGGCATGGCCGAGTGAAGCCAATTGTGCTGCCGATAATTCAACCGTCTGGTGGGGCCGCGGGATTTGCAGTTTGTTGACGGCCTTGATTGTCAACTGGTCGGCGGCCTCAGCCATCAGCGCTGGGAATAATGCCGCCAAAATGACCGCATGGATTGGGTTTGTTTTCATAATCGAATTTTATTCTCGTCGTCATGGCAGAAATGGGCATCAAAGCCTGACGTCGGTTTTCATGCGCTCGGAGACTTCGTTGAACTTGTCGCGGATGGCATCGCCGAGATTGATGCCCAGACGCGCGGCCAGCAGGTCGGCGTAGATGACGGTGTCGGCCAGTTCCTTCGCCATTTGCCGGCGGCACTCGTCCAGCGTCGCCGGGGCTTTAGCGGTGTTCGTGCCGGTTTCGAGGCGCTTGATCTTCTTTGCCACGTTGCATGCTTCACCAGCTTCGCCAGCCATCGCACACGCCCATTCCGCCGGCGTCCAGGCACCGAGCGGATGGAATACCTGCTCGCAGCGTTTAACGTTGGCGATACGTAGCTCATTCAGGTTCATGATTGGCTATTAAAGATACATTTAGAGATACCGGCCAATTCATTGCGCTGGCGAAAACAATTGGCCAGTTCCGCTTACAGCTTTGGCGTTTTTGGTTTGCTTGGTTCGTCCCAAGCATTCGCGCCCACGGATTTGACCTTGCGTTTGAAAACTTTCTCAGCGCAAGTGGCGTAGAGTTCGTCAAACTTCGGGCCGCCGAAGCTCACGTTGGACACTTTGCCATTCGGCGTGGGGATGATGCAGGTAACGCGCCCTATCTGGTCGCACACCTGAATGCCCAGGCGCGTCGCGATGTAAAGTCGCCCGTCGCGGTCCGCGCGGATGCCGTCCGCACCAGAGGAATCGGATGTGTCGGGCACGTAAAGATGGAAAAAGCGTTGCTTGTTGGTCAGCGAACCGTCAGGCTGAATTTGATAACTCCAGACCCAGTGGCTGTGGAATTCCGTGACGTAAAGCAAACTCTGGTCGGGTGATGCCGTTATGCCGTTCGGAAAAATCAGGCCTGCATCCACTTCGCGCTTTTCGCCGTTCGGATGGATCAGCCAGACCGTGCCGGGATCGTGCTTGGACACTGGATTCGACACATAGACATCCCCGTTCTTCATCACCACGAGATCATTCCCGCTCTGGTTCTCGGCAATGACAAATTTGTTCCCGGCGTCATCAAACGCGAGAATTTGTTTAGGCCCCACACACACCACGTAGCGCCGTCCGTCCGGGCCGAAACTTTCGCCATTCGACCCGTCCGTGGCGTCATTTATGACCACCGGCTTGCCCTCGTCGTTGAGCCTGTAAGTTTTATTGTTCGGAATGTCGTTGAAATAAATCCGGCCACTGTGATTGGCCGTGGGTCCTTCGGTGAATTTATAGCCGTCGCCGACGAGTTGCCAATCCTCGCCAAGAATCAGGATGTCCTGCAACTGGCTTGAACCCTGGCCCTTTTTCACCGGTTCCGGCCAGCCGTGCCAGAGCCATTTCATCGCTTCTGGAAAAACTTCGCGCGCGTCTTTGGCGTCGTGTCCGCCATCGTTCCAGGCGTGATTGACCTCGTAGCCGGAGAACGTGAGTGCATTTTCCATTTCCTGATTCGCCATCCAGCAGTCACCACCGAAGAAGTTCAGATCGTTCGTGACGCCCTGCAAAAAAACACGGATCGGTTTTGGTTCGAACTTGCGGATGAACGTGGGATAAATATTGCCACCGCGCAGCCCCACATACGTTCCGTTCGCTGAAAACACCCGGCTGAATGCGTCCGGCCGTTCCCACGCGGCAGTGAATGCGCAAATCGCGCCCGACGAACTGCCGGCGATGGCGCGATCGTTGCCGCTTTGCGAAAGCCTGATAGGACGACCATCGCTGGTCTTCTTTGTTTCCACATCAGGCAGCAATTCATTCAGAAGAAAGCGGGCATAATAGTCGCCGAGTCCGTCGTATTCGTAACTGCGATTGAAGCGGTCGAGTGCGTTTGTTGTAGCTGCTGTCATGCGCCCAGGCGAAACGAACACACCAATGGTCACAGGCATTGCGCCGTTGGCAATAAGTTTATCTAACATTGCCGGAGCGTTGAACTGGATACCGTCCTGGCAGACGAGCACGCACGCGGGTTTGGCGGGATCGTATTGCCTGGGCACATAGATCCAGTAATCGCGCGTCGTGCCGGGAAAGATTTTTGATTTGTCGAAGGAGTATTTGGTCACTTCGCTCAGGGGAGGGATCTGTGCTTCGTTGCGGGGTTCACTGGTGGCGGCAAAGGAAGCTTGGCACCCCAAGAAAGCGGCAGCAAGCAGAGACACTTTGTTTGCAAATCGTTTCACAGTATTTTTACGTTTCTTTGAACAGATTCCACTACCAACCGAAGTTGCAAATGCAATGCGGTTTGGTGTTTGCTTTTTTAGCATCCTGAATACAAAGCAAAGGGGCAATCTCCATATTCTGGTAAACAGGAATGGCCAGATATGAGTTGACCGGCGGCGGTCGTCAGAGGCATCTTCACTTCGATGATTGAATCGCCCAAACTTGCGACGCTGGTCAGCCGGACGGCGGAAGTGTTGCGCAAACATTTTGCCTCGCGGCCCGCCGGGGAAAAAGTTTCGGGGGAACGCGAGTTATCCAAACAATTGCGCATCAGCCGGCCCACTTTGAGCGCCGCGCTAAACCTGCTCGAGCGCGAAGGATTCCTGCGCACCCGGCCCAAGAGCGGCCGCGTGCTGGTGAGGCGCCGGTCGCGCACGGCACGGTCTTTCAGTAATAATGTTGCGCTGATATTGCCCGGTGCGCTTTCGGAAATGGAGCCGCGTGTGTTGTTCTGGATTGACGAGCTTCGGGAAGCGCTGGCCAAGGAGCAACACCAGCTTGAAGTCCTGAGCCGGCCAAACCTTTATACCGCGCGGTCGGAACACGGACTGGAAGAACTTGTCCAGCGGGTGAAACCATCCGCGTGGGTGCTTGTGCGCTCCACACAGGCAATGCAGGAGTGGTTTGCCGCCCGACAGTTGCCCGCCGTCATCGCCGGTTCACGTTACGAGGGCGTGCGACTGACGGCGGTGGATCGCGACCACAGCGCCGCGTGCCAGCATGCTGTGGGACAGTTCGTGGCGAGGGGACATCACTTTCTGGCGCTCGTCATGCCAAAGAACGCTGCGGCCGGCGATCTTAAAAGCAAGGCAGGCCTTCAAACCGGCGGGGCACAAGCGGGACCCAATATTGAAACCATGATTGCGAGGCACGACGGCACGGTGGAGGGAATCTGCACCAGCGTAAACCGCCTGCTGACGCGTCAGTCGCCCCCAACGGCATTTCTGGTGGCGCAAGCCCGCTACGCGCTCACGGTTCACGGGTATTTGATTCAGCGGGGACTTCGCTTTCCAAAAGAAGTCGCCATGATTTCACGCGATCACGATTCATTTTTGGAGGACGTGGTTCCCTCGATTGCGCGTTATCGCGTGGCGCCGGAAGTCTTTGCGCAAAAGCTTTCGCACGTGGTTATGGAACTCACCGTCGGCGGCAATCCGCGCCCGAAAGAGCATTTGCTCATGCCGAAATTAATTCCGGGACAAACTTTGGGATGAAATGCTGCGGCAACTAATCATCAAGTGTTTTCCAACTCCTTCTTCGGCTTGACCAGCAACAGCAACAGCACCGCTACCACCACGCCGCCGGCGCAGAATTGGAATACCTTATCGAGGCCGATGTTCGCGTCTTTGAGCGCTCCGGCCACATACGTCATCAAGCCACCCAAGACACACCCGATGAAGTTCAACACGCCGTAGCCCGTGGCGCGATAGCGCGCGGGTGTGATCTGACAGAGAATCGGCATGTTGTTGGCGTCGGCAAATCCCCGGGCCAGACCAAACACTATCAGCCCGGCAATCGCCACCATCAGCACGCTCGTGTTGGACGACAGATACAGCGCCGGCCCAGCGAAGCAGAATCCCAACAGTGGCACGAACACGCGACCTCGCAGGTTGCTGCGACACCACCGGTCAGCCCACACGCCGCCAATCAGCACGCCGACCAGCGAAGCAATCTGAATGTAGGCGGTTGCGGACATTCCCGCCGTGCCCTGCCCCAGCTTGAATTGCTGGCCCATGTAGGTTGGCAGCCAGCCGTAAATCGCCCAGTAGGCGATGGAGAGCAGACCGAAGTAACCAAACAGCGCCCAGAATGAAGCCTGTCGGAGCAAATAGCCGAGTGTTTCGGACAAACGAACCTTCTCCGCCGCTTTGCCGGCGGAGGTAGGATCTGCGGCTGCTGGCGGCGCGTCCTTGAGTGAAAAAATGAGCAGGAGGCTGTAGCCGACGCCAAACGCTCCAAAGAGGTAAAAAGCGCTTTGCCATTTGAAATGCTCCGCCAAAACTCCGCCCAGTCCGCCCAGCGCCGCCCCCGCGTAAAGGCCGCTCATGTGCAGGCCCGTTGCCAGCGAACGAGTCGGGCCGCGGTGATAATCGGTGATGATCGCCAGCGCTGCCGGGATGTAACAAGCCTCGCTCACCCCCATAAGAGCGCGCGCCACGAGCAGTTGGTTGTAGCTGTGCGCGTGGCCAGTCAGCCAAGTGACGGCCGACCAAACGAACACGCTGCCGATGATCACCCGACTGCGCCCGATCCGATCGGCGAGAAAGCCTGCGCCCGGGCTCAACATTGCATACACCCACAAGAACACCGAAGTGAGCAGGCCGAACTGCGCGTCGGTCATGGTGATCTCGGCTTTGATGGAATCCCGCATCGTCGAGATCATCAACCGGTCGAGATAGTTGAGACACGCCACCGGCCAGAGCAACCCGACCATCAGCCACGCACGAACGGTTATTTTATTCATGAAAAATGACGGTCGGGTGACGTTTCGTTATGGATTGCTCTTTTTGACATAAGGAGCAGATGGCAACGCGACTGGCACGACGCGCACGGCGGTGGTCATTTTAATTGGTATTCCACCGGGCATGTCCCAGGTCATTTCGACAAAGAAAGCCGTCCATCCCTTGGCGGGAGTTTTTATTTCACCAGTGTAAACCCCGGGCGAACTCTCTTTGGCAAGAAACTCCTGGTAGGCAGAACCAATTGCTTCCAGACGAAAATCGCGGGCGTCAGGGTTGGTTGCGGCCCAGACTTTGACGTTCTTCGGCGCGGGCTTGGTCTTAACTTTGATGTAACCATCTTTTTCAAATGTCCAAGAATACTTCGGCATCTCGTCACCGCGAAGGATCGCCTGGTAAAATCCGGTCACGGTTTCCATCGCATCCGTGCCGCGCAAAGAATGATTCGAGTTTGGAACATAGCGCAGATATTTTGGTCCTTTGAGATCATTCCAGTAGAACTGCGACGAGTCCGGCGGAAAATACTGGTCGCCGGCGGAGTTCAAAATGAATTTGGGCAGCTCCAAACGGTCGCGATACTCATAGGGATCCTCGATGGCCATCAACTGCCTGAACCGCTTGGTCCCGGCCCAATCGTGAATATGAATCCCGGTGTAAACCGCATCCGCCGGCGACCAAAACCCGTAGGCGCGGTATTGATGGTCGTAGAATTTTTCCAGGTTCAACACGTCAATGACCAGCGGGACGATGGCCACCACGCGTTTGTCCACGGCGGCGGTGGTCCAAGTGGTCCAACCGCGTTTGGAGGCACCGGAGACAACGAAGTTTTCAACTTTGATTTTGCCACCGGCTTCACTGGCGCAGAACTGCTGCACAGCATCCATTGCGCGGACGGCGCTCTTGGTCATGGGCAAGCGGGCGGGCCATTGATCATCGCCGCCCCGCAGAAATTTGTCCCAGGTGTAGGCGATAAAGGAATCCTCGCTGCGGCCCTGGGTCTCGCCCGCGAAGACGAGCGGTTCGTTTGGCACCATGCGCAACTCGGCGACCATGCTGCCGGTGGTCTCGGCCAGTTTCCGCAGCATCGCATCTGGCACAGCCGGCGGATTGCCATTGTTAGTGCCGCCGGTGATGAACAAAAATGCAGTGGGATACTTCACCACCTCCGGCCGCAGGATGGTCAGCCAGTGCTTCCACTCGGCGCGATTTACCTCTTGGCCGGAGCGCCAACTCTGCGAGGTCAACTCCAGCGTTTGGATGGTGAGACTTCCCGAATTGATTTTGCCAACAAGCGAATATCTAAAGCTGGCATCTGGTGTCTTTATGTATCGGTCGAGAGCAGTTTCGTGTGCACTCGCAAACCGAGCCGCAAATAGAAAAATTGCAGTCAACCGCAGCAAGTTTCTATTCATGGGCATTTTTTGGCTGTGATGCTATTCCTTGCGGACACCCTGTCGAGTGTCAACGGTTTCAAGTGAATCCAATGATAATCGGCTCAAGACGATGGACTCATAGGAGTTGGTCGCACCGGCCTCGAACAGGCAGGCGATTTGTCCGTTGGCCAGCACCGCAAGATCGGAATACGCGCTCGGCCCAGCGTGCAGCACGCGAGAGACAGGCCAGGTCTGGCCTTCGTCAAAGCTCGCGCGGATTGTCATGTTCACGCGGCTTGTTTGGCTCGCGGGGTTGCTGAAAAGTATGATGCTCCGCGCATTTTGGCCGGGCCAACTGTATCGTCTGATCGCCCCCTGACAAACCGGTTCAATGAGCGTCCCATCGCCCCGCTGATCATGCCAAGTCGCCCCGCCGTCATCGCTCAGGGCTACTTGCCGGAGTTTTGTGGTTTTGTTTGCGTTGCGCATGTTGAGCATAAGCCTGCCTCCGGCAAGTTCCACAACTTCGCATTCGTTGACTCCTTCAATTGATGAGCCGCCCAGTTGCCAAGTCTTGCCGTGATCATCGGAGTAGATGACGTGTGAGTAGCTGCATTTGGTTTCTGCCTCAATGTGATCACAAGCAACGACAAGCCGGCCTTTGTGCGCGCCGTTAGCCATCTGAATGCCACATCCTGGTCCGGTCGCATACCAAGTCCAATTGGTCAATTTGACGTTGATGGTGATTTCGTGTGGTTTAGACCAACTCAGGCCATCATCCGTGGAACTAGTCACAAACACCCGGCGAGTATCTTTGCTGGATTGGTCAACGATGTCCTTTTCATGGTCCTCGCCAAGATTCCATGTCATCAGCAGCCAAATCTCACCGGTGTCGCGGTCCACAACAGGCACGGGATTGCCGCAGGTGTTTTCGCTCTCGGCCCAGATGAGTTGTGGCTCGCTCCAAGTCGCGCCGTTGTCGGCTGAGCGGCGAACGCACAAATCAATTTTGCCCGTGTCTCGCGCGGAATTCCTGCGGGCTTCCGCAAAAGCCAGCACCGTGCCCTTTGTCGTGATGGTGAGAGCTGGAATGCGAAAAGTGTGATAGCCATTTTGACCGCGCGCAAAAACCGGCTCGCCCAAAGACTCTGCCGGCGGCGGGTTGGTGGCACTGCCGAAAGCAGCCTGCAAAGAAATCATCATCAGAAAAGAGAGAATTAAGGAGCTGTGAATTTTATTGTGATCCATAGAATTTCAGTTCGCCGCCGGCGTGAACGACCAGACTTCCGGCGAACGCACGCCAGGCCGTGCCTCGCCGTTGGGCAACACCCAACGCCCCTGCCAAAACGTCGTCGGCAGAACCGCGCGGGAGACAGGCAATCCATCGGCCATGCTCCATACATTGCTGCGCGCGTCGTAAGTCATGATGGATTTGGGGAAGCCCGGATGTTTTTCCGGCGGTTGAAAGCCAACTAGCGAGCCGTCGTCGCCGCCAATGATGTAAAATCTTGAATCCGCCACGGGCGCGGGCGTGGGGGCAGCCACAGCCGGCTTGGGAAGATCAGCGAGCCGTTTCCAGCCCGCCCCAGGTCGGTAACACCCCGCATCGCGAAGATATACTCGAGCGACTTTGCCGTTGGTCGTTTCCAAAGCCGCCCCCCCGGCAATATAGAATGCGCCGTCAACCACCGCCGCGACGGGCAATATGCGTCCCTTGCCAGGACACGGTTCGAGTTCCTTCCACTGGGGACAGGCTGCCTTATAATCTAGAGTAAATAGACGGTTGAGCGCCGATTTGTCTCCAGGTTGTTCCGAGCCGCCAAAAACATAAATCGTGTCGGCAAGCAATGCGCCCGCGCCGTTGGCCACTGGAATCGGGAGACTCGGAAAATTCTTCGTTTGAATTTGTCCGTTTTTCAGGGTCAAAAGGAAAACTTCCGCATGATGTTTTTCCGAATCACTACCGCCGATGCACACGATGCCGTTGCTCGTCGTGACCGAGATACCGTAGCCCAGCGGACGCGGCAGCTTGCCGACGATTCTCCACTGCGCGTCGGGGTTTTCCAGCGCGAACACGGTGTCATACCAGATTTTCTTCCCGTTCTCCCAAGGCTTCTTGTCAGGAAAATTCGCCCCACCGGCGACGATCAGACACCCGTTCGCAACACCAGCAAAAGCGCCCGCGAAGCCTTCCAGATCTGGGAGAGGTGGTAATTTTGAAAGTTCAAAAAGCCCGGCAGACCGTGCAAGGAGCGCGCTCATGACGAAAGTGGTCGCAACAATTTTTCCCGATAAATTCATTTAACCACCAGGTTCTTCCGAATGCTAATGGGCTTGCCGTTTGATTGCATCGATGGAATCCGCTCTGGAAAGCCAACCTTCGCCAAATCCTCTCTGAATGATTCCAATTCATCCGGTAAAATATTTTTTAGCGGCGGTCGAACCGGGCCACAATCCAAACCCTGCATGGCCATAATCGCCTTGCCCGCCGGCAACCCACCGTGCCGCGCCATCACCGCAATGATCTGGATGGACAGCATCTGCCATCTGCGGGCCGCCGCGAAATCGCCCCCGGCAAATGCCTCCCTGAGTTTGTGGTAAATCGGAGCCATATAGTTGTAGGTGCTACCGACTGCACCCGTCGCCCCGAGCGCCAGGGCGGCAAGGAGAATTTCATCGCGACCAAACAGGATGTTAAATCGTCCGTCTTCAAAATTCAGGCATTGCGCATAGCTCATCAGATTTTCGTCGGTAAACTTGATGCCGGCCAGATTCGGAATCCGTTTTGCCGCGACGCGGAGAAATTCGATCATCGGCAAGTTGACACCGGTCATCGCCGGCATGTGATAATAATAAAACGGCAAGCTGGGAGCTGCGGCGGCAACGGGTTGGCAAAAATCCACCAGTTGCTCCACGCTGTTCGGCCGGAAGAACGTCGGCCCGATGCTGGCAATGGCGTGCGCACCGATCCGTTCGGCGTGAGCGGTCAGTTGCCGGCTTTCGTCCAGGCTGTTGTGCGCCACATGGACAATGACCTTCAATTTTTTTTGGGCATTTTTCACCCAAGCTTCGGCAACCAGCATCCGTTCATCGCTCGCCAGTGAGAAACCCTCGCCAGTCGTGCCGCAGATAAATGCACTTTCGACATCGTTGCTTGCCAGCCAGTCGGCGTATTTTGGAATCAACTCAAGATTCAAACTGCCATCTCGCTGCATCGGGGTGAACGGCGCAGCAATCAGGCCGCTTAAAACACGGGTTCCGTTGAAACCATTCGGATGATTTTTCATAAAAGAAACAGTTAAGCTTCCCTTACGTTACCTGTGGATTTTACCCCCTGCAATAACCACCATCTGGCCAATACGAGTGGCCAGATTTTATCAACCTGACACTCAATCAAGCGGGATTCATCCAATATTTTCAAAATCCATGATGACCTGTTGACCACATTTGTTACGGTGCTCTTAAGCGGTAGAAGACATTGGTCCGGCCGGGGTTTGGCGAGACATTGAGGCTGGTAGCGTTGGACGAAGCTGGGATGTCAAACCAGTTGCTTGGGCTGGCCAAGCTGACGATGTTCGACTGTGCAAACCAACCCAAGTGCGTCACCGGCCACGTCAGCGAAAGCGTTCCATTCGACACACTGAAGCTGAGGTTTGTCGGATAATTCGCCGGCGTGGTCACCACGCTCAACACGCCGTTGGTGCGATTGAAGTTCCACAACTTCCCGCCCGTCAGCGCCGGCGTGACACTCGAGAAGTTGCCCGTTTTGGTTCCGGACGCGGAAAACAATTGGAACGTCTGGCCGTTGGTCAGCGTGCCCGAAAGGTTACTCAACACCAGCGACCCGCCGTAGGTGATGCTGGTCACGCCTTGAACAAGGTCGCACTGGCCGTTGCTGGCGTTCACTTCCACGAAGGTCGTGCCCGCGAGCGCCAGACTGTTGCTGATGGACAGCGTGCCGGTGGACGGGCCGGGCGAGAGCGTGCCGCCGGCCTGCACGTTGACCGAGCCCGCGATGGAACCGAGGCCGCTCAAGGTCGCACCCGTCTGGACGGTGACGGCGCTATTGCCCAGCGAGCCAACGATGCCCGTTTGAAACATCTGCACCTCGTCCAGGCACACGCTCTTGTCCCCGCCAGCGGTATTGTTGCCGGCAAAGCTCAGCGTGTGGCTGCCGGCGGTCAGGTTGACATTGGTGGAATAGGTCAGCCATTGCGACTGGCTGACCGCCGTGTGCGGCCACGTTCCCACCGCCACCCCATCCACGAGCACCATCACCCCGTTCGGCCCGAAGCTGCCGCTGCGACCAATGGCCTGGAAGCGGATTGTGTAATTCCCCTCCGTGCCCACCTCGGTGGCTTGGGAAATCGTTCCCGCTGACTGCAGGAACGCGCACTGCAAGCCCACCGGCGGGGCAATGGGGTTGAAGGTGCTTTTACAAATCCCCGACTGGGAATCAAACGTCCAACTCCCGCCAGCCGGGGTGTAGGTGTAACTGGCCGTCGTCGGGGTCTCAAACCCCGCATTGGTGATGCTGACCCCGTTGAGGGCTCCCCAGCCGCCAACTTGAAGCGTGCCGCCGCTGATCGTCGTCGCCCCAGTATAGGTATTGGCCCCGGTAAGCACCCATTTGCCGCTGCCTTTCTTGGTCAAACTGGACACGCTGCCTGACTGATTGGCAAGCGCACCGGAGTAGGTGTTGGCGTCTGCATTGGTGCCGCCGAACGAGAGGGTCCGGACACCGGGATTGCTCCAGGGATTTTGCGCGGTGTCGTTGATCACCAGCGCCGCCCCAGCGGCTCCGGATGCATCCAACGCCCCAGTCGCACCCGCTTCCCAGGCGATATTGCGATCCACAGTCTGCGCCATGCTGCCGGTGAACTTCAAATCGCCGCCCGCAATAGTGATCCGGCCGTTCGGACTCGAACCGAGCCCGGTGCCCAGACTGCTGGCCGGTCCTTTGGCGATGGTCTTGAACTCAAGCGTCCCGGCGGACACGGTGACAAGGCCGGAAAATGTATTCGCGCCGGTGAGCTTGAGCGTGCCGGTGCCGTTTTTGGTGAGTCGCTTGGCCGCGCCCCCCTCGCCGCCGGATTCGTTGACAGGCCGGTCCAGGGTCAAGACGCCGCTGCCGTTGTGCGTCACCACCAGCGGGCTGCGCAGGGTGACACTGCCATAGCCGCTACCGATGGTGAAATCGCCCGCCGCACCGTTGCTCACCGTGATCGCCGCGCTCGCCCCGGGAACAAAATTGCGCAACGTGAGGGTTTTGCTCGTGGAAGCGGTGTCCGACAACTGGATGGAAAAATTGCTGTCGGCGTCGGCATTGAAGACAAGCGAGCGGACCATCCGGTCGGCGCCAAGGGGGTGCGACAAATACGAGCTGCCGGACTTGTAGAAGACCAGGTCTAGCGAGCCGTCATACGCGGGCAACACGTTGCCATCCAGGTTGGCCGCCGTGCCCCAGGTGGTGCCGGCACCGCCGCCGCCATCCCACGTCGCCGTCTGGTTCGCATTTGCAGGCAGCCCAAGCGAGGCGGGAGTAACGAGGGTAAAATTGATTTTGGAGTAGTAATCGGCCTCGTAGAGCAGGCCTATGTCGCCGTTCGGAAACCGCGTCATATCCGAGTAGCCTGTCGAACCCGGATAAATTGAAATGGGATCGCTCCAGCTTCCGCCTTCGTCCACGGAATACCAGATGGACATATTCCAGCGGCTGGCGGCGTCGCTGCCCACATAATCGTGATTGGGGAGACTGAGCACGATGGCGTCATAGGCCGCGCCCTCGTCGGTGGCCCGCTGGCGCTGCACGCTGCCCTGGCAGCCGGGTTCAACCAGTGCCGGATTCAACGCGTTAAAGGAAGGGCCATAGGACAGCCCACCGTCATTGGAATAATTGTCGGAACGGTTTCCAAGGGCGGTGCCCGAATCTCGGGCGTTGCAATAGAGCCGGGAGTTGGTGGCGGAGAGACCGACCCGTTCCACCACCTGGTTTTCGGTGGGACGCCGGCCGTTGCCGACATGCTCGCGAACGGCACCGATATACCAGTTGGTGCCGTGATCGTCCGAGCACACGAGATGCACCCCGTCCAAGGTGCCCCCATGCCAGGCGGGGAGGACGAGCCGCCCGGCTTGCGCCCCGCGCTGTAACTGAATGCCGTGGCCGGGACCGAGTGCGTTTATGGCATCCCATCCCGGCAGCTTTAGCGAACTGTAATCAACGGGGGGGGACCAAGTCAGACCATCATCGTCGCTGTAAGTGTAGTAACTATTGCTAGTGAGCAGATGGATCCGGCCCGTCGTCTCGTCCACGACAGGCACCGGATTGCCTGTGGCGCCGACGGTTATCAATGGCCCCCACGTCGCTCCGTTGTCGGCGGAGCGCTTCAGGTAAATTCCATTGCAAAAGGCCAGCAACGTCCCGTTGGTGCTGCGGACAATGGCCGGGCCGCGGTTATTGGGCAAACCGGTGAACACGGTAACGTCCGCCACCAGTCGGCCTGGGGCAAGGACCAGCAGGGTTGTCACCAAGGCACAGGCCCGGAAAAGCGCTGCCAGATGAGGCCGCTGTTCGTGTGGATCACTCTTTTTGATTTTCACACATTTTTTTTGTGGTGGCATCCAGGATGATTTTTCCGGCCGGCGAGGTTAAATGGTTTTACGGGCGGGAGCAGCCGCGTGCCGTTTTCAAGGGAAGGTGGTGGATTCCGCCCACCGGATATCAGTATAGGGCGAGGCCTCTGGCACATTTATGGCCTTGCCCGACGCATCTACTCCATAACCCGCTGCGAGAATGCTACTCAATTGCCAGCGATGAATACTCGCATGGCCATCGGCATATGATATCGTGCAGCTGCGGTTGTGACTGCTATCGGGAAGGTTTGCCCACGTGTTCCCAACCCCATTCGGGACAAGAATTGCTCCGTTGTCTATGCTGCGATAATCCTCCTGCCAAAAAACCGACTTATCGCTCGGACGTGGATTATTGATTTGCGAATATTTTTTTACGGCCCGGGTCGGGTATTCGTCGGTATCGCCGAGCGCAGAATCTATGGCATAGCTCCGGAACCGCTGCAGGCCGGGGTTGCCGTCCACTGTGGAATGGTCGGTAGGGCAATGGTAAATCGCCACCGATTTATTATAAGCAAACAAAATCCCATTTTCTATGTTAGCCGAAGTGGTGTCCGTTCTGGCATTGCCAACAATCCAAGAATTAATCCGGCTGCCCGTGGAAGTCGCGTTGTTTGGCGGGAGAAAGTCATTATTATCTCCCACATACATTTGATAGCATATTTGCAACTGCCTCAGATTGCTTAGGCATTGCATGGCTTGGGCCTTGGCCTTGGCCTTTGACAGTGCCGGCAAAAGCATGGCGGCCAGAATCGCGATGATGGCGATCACCACCAGCAACTCAATCAACGTAAAGCCGCCGAAGGGTTTCCGACAACCTGTTGTTCCATCAAGGTTCGCTCGCATAATTTTGTAAATCCGCAACATCATTCGCGGCCGCCCCGCTGAGGGTGGCGCCGAGAGAAGCGTTGTAACCCGCCGGCGCCGTGCCGAGGTATTTCCAACGATGCAATTCCGAATGACCGTCGGCAAAAGACAGGCCGCCGGAGCCACCATGATAGGTGGCCGGCCAGTCGCAGATTTTACCAGCTTTCCCGCCATCCACGCGAAAGCAGGCGTCATTGATGCTGCCGGCATCTTCATCAATCGTCACAAACCGACTGGAGGGATGCAGCACCGTTGACAGTTTTAGAAAAGAATGCCAGGTGCTCCAACTCGGCGGCTCGGTTTCACCCATGAAGGAATTCATTGAAACACCCCGCAAAATAGTGCGTGGGTTGCCCGTGCATTTATAGAGTCCAATCGACTTCGTATACGGATAGAGCAACGCATTCACAATCAGGGCTTGATTGGTCTGATCCGCGGCAATAGACATGTCCCCCGCCGCCCATGCCGTATTGGTCAGCCCGGTATACGGATTGCCCACCAACTTATCTTCGGAGTCGTTCGCATACATGATCCAAGCGAGGACAAATTGACGGGAGTTGTTGACACAGTTGATGCCTTGCGCCTTGAGTTTGGCCTTGCTCAAGGCCGGCAACAGCATGGCCGCCAAAATGGCGATGATGGCGATCACCACTAGCAACTCAATCAAAGTGAATGCCCTTTTTGGTTTCATAGGGAATTGGGGCGTATTTTGTTTATGTGTAATAAATATGAACTCACCAATAGCCAGTAATGCCGGGCTTTGGTCCCGATGACGACCAGTAAACATCCCGTTCGTGCATATCGCGTTGGTTGCGCCAGCCAACCGAGCCATCCACCTGTCCAATATTGCCGCCTCTGGAACCGATTACGTCTGGCTCCGGCATCGTCCCGGTTTGGCTCTGCACTGGACCACCGCGGCCATGTGGGGCTGATGTAGCGGCGGGGTTAGCAGTGCCTTTCTCTATAATGTCTCCCATCATGGCCATATAAGGAGTAACTGTGGTTGTATCCTTCTGGGGCGAATCCCACGGCCACACTCCAGTTCCATAGTTATTTCCACGCACAGATGGGTCACTCGCTGTGGGAAACCCCCAAAGGCAATAATAGCCCACCCGCAGCCCGACTCCTGGAGTATTGGTGACCCAATTCAATTTATTCGGACAGCACAAACAGTTGGTGGGGAGGTGCAAGGTTTTCAAAAAATAGTCGCTGACATTCCCCGAGAGCCAGCTGGCGTGATAGTTGCCGTCGTCGCGCCGGCCGCTGGGAAACGACCCGTTAAAGTCACCAGCATAAAGTCTCGCCGCCATATTAACTTGTCGTATGTTGCTGAGGCAGACTGCCCGTTTTCCCTTTTCCTTTGCAGCACTTAGCGCCGGCAAAAGCATGGCGGCCAGAATCGCGATGATGGCGATGACCACCAGCAATTCAATCAAAGTGAATCCATTTTTTGGTTTCATAGGCAACTAATAATCTTTCATCCATCAAAGAGGCGGATGGCATCCCTGCCATCCGCCTCCACCCCAACCCAAGGTCAATATTTCAACCGGTAAAACACTGCCGGATTGGCCGGCGTGATGGTATTCGTGAACGGCGGCGTGGCACCGCTCACGGTGGTCCAGTTCGTGGTCAGCCCCGTGCTCAAGCTGTTCGTCTGTGATTGCAACTGCCAACCCTGGCCAGCGGGCCAGTTCAGAATCAAACTTGAACCGCTGATGGTGTAGCTGATGTTGGTGGGCGTGGGCACTCCGCCAACCACGCTCAAGGCAACCGTGTTGTTCGTGAACACGACGCTGGCCGTCGCGCCGCCGGCAAGCCCGGCACCGCCAATATTGAGGTTGGTGAACAGGCCACTGCTGGTGAGCGAGGTGTAGTTAATCAAGGGATAAATCCCTGCGCTCAACGGTGAGGCAGTGGCGACGTTCATGGTGGCATTGCCCGCCATGTCCAGCGTGCCCAGGGTGAGCGGCGAACCCACGTTGTTGGTGGCGAAGGATCCGTCCGAGAAGCTGGCGGTTCCCGCCACGGTGCCGCTGCCGCCCAAGGTGGCGCTGGAGTTCAATGTCACGGTGCTGCTGCTGTTGATCATGCCGTTCACCAGCAAAGTCCCGTCAACAGTTGTTGCGCCAGTGTAGGTGTTCGTGCCGGCGAGGATCAATGTGCCGAGTCCGGTCTTGGTCAGATCTGTGGACCCTGTCGGTTTATTCGCCACCGTCCCGGATACCAGTAGCGTCTTCCCACTGACCACATCAACGGGCAGCGTTCCACCGGATTGGATCGCTGCGGAGATGGTGGAGTTATCGGTTACGGTGATCGCCCCATTGATGCTAAAGTTGGCATTTTGGGAGGAACCAAACGATCCTGGTCCAGCGGCCAACGTGCCGCCAGCCATAGTGAGGTTGAATAGGTTGTCCTGGTTAGGAGTCGTTCCATTAGCGATCAAGGTGCCGCCGGCGGCGATCGTGACGGTCCCCCCGGTGTTGTCATAGATGGCGTTGTATGTGTTGCCCACAAGGTTGACTGTGGCATTGGAGATTGTGAGGTCGGACTGCGGGGCCAGGCAAGGCTGTGGATTCCCGTGGCCGGTGTTGTCCAGGTTCAGTGTCCCGCCGCTGACCACCGTCCCGCCGGTGAAGGTGTTGACAGCGGTGAGCGTGAGTGTGCCCGAGCCTTGCATGTTCAACCCACCGCTGCCGCTCAAGACAGTGGTGACCTTGAGCGATCCGGAGCCGTCCTTGCTCAACCCGGTGCTACCGTTCATGGCTGCCAAGGAACCCGAGCCGCTCGCGCCGAGAGAATAGGCCACCGTGTTGTTGCTAAATACCAAACCGGTGGGGCTGACCGCCTGGGTAATCACAATAGTTCCCGTCACGGCGGTGTCATTGAACAGGCACGCGGAACCGCTGTTCAGGTAGGGTGTCGGGGTGCCGTTGACGGACCAGTTGGTTGAGACGTTGATGTCCCAGTTGGTGCCGCTCTGCCCCGACCAGACCACCGGATAGATTGCGGTGACCACAAGGGAAATGGTCTTGGTCGTCGTATCATTGGTGATCGTGCCCACGACCCCCTGCGGTGGCGTGCCGTTGGTGATGCTGCCCGCGCCACTCAAAGTTGAATATTGGAGGAGCGGAATGGTCCCGACTTGTAGACCACTGGCCAAAACGCTGACCGGCGTGGGGCCGCTCAAGGTGAGGTTGGTGATGTAGCCGGCGGGTGCGGTAGGATTACCGAGGTTGCCTTTGAACTGCGCCAGCAGGCCGGCACCGGCCGTGGTGTTGCCAATCGTGGCGCCGGGCAGATTGACGGTCACGCCCGGAGCGTCCGACAAACAGCCAAGTTTGGTGCCATCGGCCGCCGTCAGGCTACCCGTGGCAGCGTGAGCCGCGCCCAGCACCAGCGTGCCGTTGCTCACAGTGGTGCCGCCGCTGTAGGCGTTCGCGCCGGTCAGGGTCAGGATGCCCACACCTGTTTTGACCAGCTTGCCAACTTGACTTGGCGCGTCGGTGAAAGCCTGCGCCACGGTGATGTCGTTGCCACTGGCCACATTGATATTCGCGCCATTCGTGGTCAAATATGCGTTATCCAATCCGTGCATGTAAACCGTGCTGGCCGCATACGGACGCAGGATGCCGCCATTGAGCGTGAGGGTGGCGGTTGAACCCGCACCATGCGCCGTGGTCGGGAAAGCCGCGAGCGTCACATCCGCCGTGCCGCCGATGTTGATGGTGCAGGTGTTATTCTGGGCTTCGGCCAGGTGCGTGAAACTGCTCACGATGTTAGTGCCACCCGTGAGATTCAAGCTCGCATTGATATTCCCGGAGCCACTCGTTCCCACACCACCCATGGTCAGTGTGCCGATGACCGCCCGGCCGCCCGTCTGATTGAAGTTCGCTTTCCAGTTGTCGGTCGTCGCATCGGAGCGGCCGAGCGCGACCATGGAATTGCTCATGTTCAAGAAGCCGCTGCCGCTCAAGTTGAACGCTGCGGTTGGCAGATTGCCTCCGTCTCCCGGATTCACGCCAAACATCACGCCCCGGGTGGTGCTGGAGAATCCCGCGATTGATCCGCCACTCAGATTGTAGGTATAGGTCGCTCCGGACGGAAGAGTTCCGTTGCCAACGAGCAGGGCTAGGCTGCTGCCGTAGGTGATGTTGCCGCCGGTTTGATTCACCGTGGCATTGAGGTCATTACCAAAGCCAAGGCCGGTTCCGAGGTAAAACCCGTTGGCTCCCATGGAGAAATTTCCATTTTGGATATTCATCGTGCCGGAATAGAGGCGGATGATGCCCGAGTTATTCGTCCGGTTGCCGGAGAGGGTCAGCGTGCCGTTGTTGGTCACCGTCGTCTGACCTGTGTAGGTGTTCACACCCGATAGCGTCGCATTGCCGCTCACTGTCAATGGCCCGGTGCCGCTGATGACGCCGGGGTAGGTCTGTGCTCCGGGATTGGCCATCACCACGGCGCCGTTGTTGACGATGTTGCCCGTCACCGAGCCGTTGGCGGTGGTTCCGTCGCCGAACTGCACGGTGCCTGCATTGATGGTGGTGCCGCCCGTAAAGGTGTTGGTCGTGGCAAAGAGGAGCGACGCCGTGCCGCTCTTGGTCAGCGACATGGTGCCGCCAAGCGATCCGGCACCGGACAAGGAGTAATTCAAGGTGGAATTATCAACGACCACCTTTCCAGGTTGTAGCACACCATTCAGCGTGAGGCTCGTTGTGCCGCTGGCGGTGTCATCCAAAATCGCCGCAATGCTATTGCTAAACGCCAAGGCGTAGCCAGAGTAAACATTGGTCCAGTTCACGGTGTTGGTATCCCATTGGCCATTCACATAGCCTTGCCAAGTCGCTTGCGAGAAGCCGCTGATAACCAAATCAATCGAGGCATTGGCCGTGTTGTTGGACAGTGTGGCGACGGCACCCAAGGGCAACGATCCAAGTTGGAACGCGCCAAAACCATTCCCGCCGATGCTGCCGCTGTATTTGATCAGCGTGAACTGGCCGACCCCGAAGCCCGACCCAGAGACATTGATAACGATGTTGGTGCCGTTGGCGGTGAGCGTGGTGCCCGTGGCGGCGGCATTGTTCATCGCCGGCACAAAAGGATTGCCCCCCGGCAGCACGCCGTAGCTGAAGGTCAGCGTCGTATTGGTGCCGAAAGTCACGCTGGGCGTAGCGACGGTAGTGGCACCGCCCGTGACATCCAAAGTCAAGGCCGCGCCGTTGCTCACCGTGAGGGCGCTGGCGCTTGGGTAATTGACGGCGGCCACCCCCAAGGTTCCGCCGCCCACGATGGTCGGTCCGCTGTAACTATTTGCGCTGGTGCCGGAGAGCGTGAGGGCACCGGTGCCGAGTTTGGTCAATCCACCGGTGGTGCCGCTGATCAAACCGCTATAACTCCCACTGCCCGTGCCGCTCACCGTCAAGGTGTAGCTCTGCAGATTCACCGTGCCGCCGCTCGTGCCGCCGCCGGAGAGCGAGCTAATTGTTTGATTGGTGTTCAATTGGAGAATCGCGCTGGGGTCGGTGCCAAGGATAACCCCACTGCTGGCCGAGATGTCCGAGCCTGCCGCGAGCACCAACTGGCCAGCACTGATCGTCGTCGCACCGCTGTATGTATTGGCGGCAGAGAGAACCGTGGTGCCGCTGCCGGTGTAGCCGGGAGAGGCGG